>Ga0214917_10000791_pt1 | contig 41159 bp, 47 predicted proteins | sample LL_1208_BB_MetaG_FD_177983 | JGI IMG/M metagenome (GOLD analysis project Ga0214917, IMG submission 177983) | Freshwater microbial communities from Lake Lanier, Atlanta, Georgia, United States - LL_1208_BB | ecosystem: Environmental > Aquatic > Freshwater > Lake | place: USA: Georgia | collected... | reverse complement strand
CTTTCTTGAACGACATCGTATATAGTGTGTGTGTGTGTGTAATTTTACCGCCATTCATCCCAGCCCCTAAAGGGGACTGGGTTTTCTGGCGGGAGGCGTATAAAATAGCTCAATGCGATCATCTTGATTCAAAAGCGACCTCTGGAGAAACAAAAGCCTTATTCCTATCAGAACCTGCTAATAGATTAAAATCTTGCACAACAAAAGATACTAATGAAAAATTTGGTTTGTTATGGAAAAATGATTAAATTTTATCTTTTTTAATTTTTTCTATAAATATTTGCATATTTTTTTTATTATAAACATGACCAAACAAATTCATTTCTGTCCAAACTTCAAATGGAATTCCCATTTCTTTTGCCTTGGAGGCTCCTGCTTCGATTTTAAGACTAATAACATTATCTTGTAGCCACTTTTCCGGTTTTACTTCCACTAGCTTTTTAGATCCATCTTGATACTCTATAAATAGATCTATTAGATATGAAGAATTAATTTGTTTTTCTGGATTATAGTATTCTGCGACTATAGATTCTGTTTTATATGTTTTTACATTTTCATCTTCATCTAATTTAATAAATGCTTTTTTCTCATAAGAAGATCGAAAATAAACACGACCAGCCTTTGGAGAAATATGCCACCCTGTAACGTGATGCAATTTGGGTTCGAATCCATTTTGATATTGTTTTATTGTTGCTTTTGATATTTTTTCTCTATGCTCTTTAGAAAAGCCTCCTGTCTCATCTAACATTTTTTTCCTGCCTATTGAAATATTATTACAATGATCTTCTGTAAATTCCTTGCCAGTATGAGCTATGGACATTTTTTGTTTCACGTCTTCGGGGGTGGTCGATCCTTTGTTCCAACCGCCACCAGAACCAGGTATTAAATTTGCAGATGCTCTGGCTATACCTTCGATATTATTTTTCATATAAACACTTAATTTATTTTTAAATTCTTCATTTCTCTTAATTCCAGTTAAAGCAAGTCTAATTTTTTCTTTTTGTTCTTCGCTAATTGTTTTATTTAATTGAACACAACTGCTACAAAGTTGCAAATAAGGCTTTTCTAACGAGCCATAATAGTTTTTCTTTTTCATTTGTCTTGCCGGATCGCCTTTGTGTTCGGCACATGGGCATATCACATCAATGATTTCGTCTGTTTGTCTATTTTCTTGCATTTTATTATTCATTGGATTTTTATAATACAAAAAACATTTTCTACATATGAATTCTTTTCCATTATTTTTTAATATGTTTCTTTTTGCTGGCTGCTTTCCAATTAAAATTGCTTCGTTTTTAGGCTCATGATTAGGATGATCACAATTTATTTCAATTTTCTCTATGTCTTTGAAACTTGAATATTTTTGATTAAATTCTTCTATGTTCATTATTCACTCCTAATTGTTTTTATTTTATCAAACAGCCGTAAGATGTCAATCAAAAAACTCGAAGCTTTTCTTGTTGCATTTTCTTATGATAAAGAAAAAATATACAAAAAAACCTTGGCCGTTTCCAGCCAAGGTTAGTTTTGTTTGCAACTTTATCAGATGACGAAGTTGGCAATCGAGAGTCTGGCATAAAATTTTGCCCCTTCCCTCAATAATTTTTTTCCGTAACGAGTTAGGATTCCCTTGCGTGGGCAGAAGGATTCTGGATCGAGGACCACTGGTGTTTGGGTGAGTGGTACGTATGGGCAGTAGAAGTATCCGCTGTCCATGTAACTGTCGCCCTTATAACCCATGAGGAGTTGTCCTGATGGGAATAGTGGATCCTTGTACAATCTCCAACGATTGTTTACAGTGCCGACATATTGAATGCCTAGGCTGCTTGTAAATGTTTCGCTTGGAGCTGGAGCAAAGCCTGCTGTTGCTGTTTCGAATATTGAAGCAACTTCTGGGCTTGTAACGATCCAATTGCAACCACCACGAAGAGTCTTACGATGAACAACGTTGCTGACTTCAACAACTTTGACATAGAGTGACTCATATTTTTCCTTGATGGTATCACCGAGAGCGGTGTTGAAGTCCCAAGATGCTACTGTTCCTGCATTGTTGCGAAGATCGCTTAGAACTTCACGGTCAATTTCAAGATTGATTTCTTGGGCCAAAACGGCTGTTAGCTCAGCTTCTGCGTCAAGGTTGTGTTGTGAGCGAAGATCTTGTTGAGCTTCATAACTCCAAACGGCCTTTAGCTTTCTGGTCTTAGCAGCGATTTCTTCACTTTCAACAACGAGGTTGACTTCTGGAAGATCTTGGTTGCATTCCATGTTGTATTCATAGCTGACTACAACACTGTTTGCACCTGGATCACTATTCCAAGTTAGTGAAACTTCGCCTGTTGTTACATCAAGAGTTCCACCTGTAACTTTGTTACTTGGTGATCCGATGTCTGTAAAGGTAAATGTCCCACTTTGAGCAACAACGAATGTTTGTACGGCTGTTGCGCCGTCGTATACTGTGCCGGTCATAGTTCCACCAATAACTGGTGTGTGTTCAACTGTTACGGCTGTTGTTGTTCCGCCTGCATCTGTGTGAGTTTCATTCTCAACGAATTGATGAGAATAATAAACACTTAGATTAGCATCGCCACTAGCGAGCTGTTGTAAGCTGTTAGCGTCGTCTGTTGGGAAACCGCTCTTTGAAGCACCACGGACTGCGCCTTTGTTGCTACCGTAACGGAATCTTAAGTAATAAACTAATCCGGTTGGGCCAAGTAGTGGTTGTACTGATACAACTTTATTGGCTATTAATTGTGGATATATTCTTCTAACAAGAGGAATTGAGATTCTTTTGAATTGGGCTACGTCGCCGCTATCGGTTGAACTCTCGTTGATGAGCCTTTGATTCTCTAGAAGAACCGCAGTGCAAGAACGTGTGTACTTGTCATTGATGTTCTCTAGCAAACCTGTTTGTGCCCAACGAGACTCAAGCTCTCTTGCTTCATTTAGAAATTTGGCATTTGCTTGCATAATTTATTTTTCTCCTTGGTTATACTAAAGATAATTATTCACTAGCCTTTGTTCCAGCAAGAACTTGTATTTGACGCAAGTACTCTGGATCTAGGCCTTCTACTAAAGTTGTGTCAACTGTTTCCTTTTTATCAGCAGCCTTATTGCTTTCGTTCCATTCGGCAACAAGCTCAGGATCATTGACAGCACGTCCTCTCCCCTGCACATTCTTGGCTTTTTCAACTCTTTCTTGCTTTTCCTCTTTGACTGATTCTGTAAGGAGTTGTTCTGCCTTACGAACAGATTCATTGAGTTTATTATTTTCGGTGCTAAGTCTTATATTACGAGCTTCAAGAATCTTTGTTTGAGCCTTTAGCTCATCAACTTTCTTTTCAGCTTCTGCTAATTTGGAATTAACAACGCTTGTGTATTGTTCGTCAGAGATATAGTCTGATACGCATTCTACAACTTTATCTAGAACGACTCTTTGTTCAGCCATAGAAGGATCATTAACTATTTTCTTTCTTGCTGCTTCGTAAAGTTCTTCGCCCTTATATTGTAGGAATGCATCGAGCTTGTCAACCATATACTCTTTCATTTCTGATAATTTTTGATTGAATTGCTCGTACATTTCTACTTCTAAGTTTTCGTTCTTAGATTTTTCTGTTTGCAACATTTGGTAGGCTTCTTCGTAGCCTTCTTCCATTGATGTTTCAAATTCTTTTTGTTGTACTTCAAGACGCTTACGAAGATCTTCGATAATAGCATAAGCTTCTTGGTAGCCTTGTAAGGCTGTTTTTTCTGTTTCTTTTAGCTCGCTTGAAAGTTCAGCATAGGCTTCTTCGAGCTTGGAGTTAAACTCCTGCTCATATTCCTGCTTTGCTTTCTCAAGCTCTGTTTTTACTGCCTCTGATACTTCGTTTACTGCATCTTCTGGGAGTAATTTTGTCAACGCTTCTACAATTTTTTCCATTAGCTCAACCTCGCTTTGATTTCATTAGCTTGTTTATGAACAATGCCACTCACGGCAGCAATAATAAGTTCTTTGCTGATCTTATGTATGCCGCTACTTTTAATTTTTTCAAAATTTTCTTGTGGTAGCACAGGAATAGAATCCACACTTTCTTTTGAGACTACGCGCTCTTGGAAAGCCTGCGAAGTGCTTGGGTCAGCAACTGCATCAAAGGTTATAAGTTTATAACTTTCTCCAATGACTAATATGCCTTCTTCATTCACTTTGCCGTTACCTACACCTCTGCTGCTGATTCCAACACGCACACCATCATTGATGAGTGATTTTAGAATTTTGCCGCTTGGTGTATTTAGTATTAACCCTTCGCCCATTAGTGTTTTTCCTTCCCACCATAGTTTAGTAACTTTGTGAGAAGCATTAGCAAAATGGATTATGGAGTCTGTGGGATGGTCTAGTTCTCCAATTAGCCCACCTTTCGAAATGCATTCCTGAAGAGTCTTAACATTTGAATTTAATACTTCAAAAGGGTACATTCTTCTATTTTTGTTTATAGCTTCTGCTTCTTGAAACTTGCCTTTGAATTTAACAAGACCGCTTCCAGATCCAGAAGTTTCATGCAGATCCATTTCATTTAGTATAGCACAGCTACCGCCAGCTCCTAAAATTAGTCTATTTTCATAGATTGTTCCAGGAGTAAGATCATGTTCTAGTAAAAGCTCCACGAAAACCTCCTATTTAGTTTTTAATCTTGAAAACATCTTCTGCATTTTTTACGTATGGATTTTGTAAGTTTGGCCAAGCTTCTTCTCCGCCTGCGTGAGCCAATTGATCCGAATCTGATTCTATATCTTTTTCTCCAGAGATTTTGCAATCACCGTTTTTTAGAATGTATGGGTTATTCAAATTAGGATAAACGTCTTCTCCGCCTTCGTTGCTTAGTCCATCATTAGCGAGTTCGCCTGCAGCGTCATCGCTAACTTTTCCATCACTTGTCATTTGAACTTCTTTATCATAGTCTGATAAATCGCTTGCTGGGCTGTAGGTCTTTTTAGCATTTTGCTTGACCATTGGATGATCACCTGTTGCAGATACAACTGGCTCTTCAACTTCCCATTCCATTCCTTCTAAATTGGTTTCTACAACATCATATAACCAATCTGCTGCTTCTGAAGCTACATCTAAGGATGGTGCTGATTCTTGCTTTATGATAGAAAGAAGGCTGTCTAAATGAGTTGCTGTTTCATTAGCAAATTCATCATCTTGCTCTTCTTTTGCTGTTTCATATATGCTTCTTAAGGCTTCGTAAAGATCTACGAAAACTTGCATTTCTAATGTTGTTGATTCATCAAGATTCTTATAATATGCTTCTACAACACTCTTGAATTCAGCGTATTTGTCGTTTGAATTTTCATTTACTTTAGCACCTGCTAATTTTAGTATTCTTGCGACTTTGTCAACGAATACTTCATGTGCAGTTCTAAGTAGACCTTCTGCAATGAATTCACATGTTGAATCGTCATAGTTTGATACATTTAGTGATTCCAAGGCCAATTTTACTTGGCTGGCTAGTTCGCTTTGAGTTAGATACAAAACTTCTGACCAATTTGTTGCTGCATTTTGAAGAGCTTCTTCTAATGCCTTCTCGTCAGATAAAGCATTTTGCTTCTTTATTTCTGCAATGTCTTTTGAGAATTTTTCATTTTCATGAAGTGATTTTGACTGCTTTCTCTTTACTGCAACGTCGGTGTTTAGTGTCTTCCAATTGAACTGAAGCATTTTTGCTTCATTTCTCATTTTGATTGTAGGAATTTTGACTGCTACAACGTTGTTGTTTTCGTCTTGGCTTACGAATGATTCTCTTACAATTGGTCCAAAATCACAGTAGTTGACATAGTCAATTACGTTTTCGGCCAACATGTGCCATTCTTTGACCATTCCAGCAGAAACTTTTCCGCTTTTTCCTAGTGAAGAACTCATTCTCTTTCTGGTTAGTGAGTTCATTCTCTTTGCACCTGCTGGTCTCTTTTTATTGGCTTTTATTCTTCCTATTGCTCTCTTTCTCTTCAGAGCAGCACTTTGACGCTTCTTTGGGGTGCTTCCGTCTTGCCAGTATCCAACACGATACTTTCCGGTCATTTTTCCATTTTTTCTTACTGGTATTAATCTACGTTTTCTTACTTCATTGAATATTTTCTTTGAAACTGGTAGGTCGAGCCATTCTGCAAATAATTCATTTGCTTCTTGATCTTTTGATTCAACAACACGATCTATAATTTTTGATAGAATTTCACGAGATTTAGCCTTGGCAGAATCCTCGTTTATTACCAATTGTTCAATATTATCAAATTCTACAAAACCATTATCAATTTTGTAATTTGCATGAATAAAAGTTCCATCTATTGATTCAAAAATTACGTCTTCTGAACCAAAGCAATTTACTTCTAGATTCTCTAGATTTAGGCTTTTTGCTAAATATGCTGCTGATTCTGTTAGTTCTTTTTCGGCTGTTGATAAAGAGTCTTGTTTGATTCTTTCAAAAACATCGAATTCAATGAGTTTTCTCTTCATAACTTAATACTCCTAATCGCTAAAGTAGCGTTTGTTTGCTATTTTGAATTTTCAAAAATATAGTGAATTTATACCAAAGCACTATTATATAACTAATATATAGTATGCACCTGCGAATAAAAATTAAAAAACCATGAAAAGCTTTAAAGATTATATTTGTCAAATTTATAAAGAATCTTCTGAAAAATACGAATTATTTAAAAATTTATTTAATATTTGTTTAGAAAAATATACTTCTGAAACAAAAGATTTTTTTGAAATGTTAGCCAGTAGAGACGAAGAAATAAAAGATATTCTGGATAAATTAAAATCTAATGAAAAAGATATAGTTTCGCCAAATTTAGCTGATGCTAATTTTGGAAATGAAGAAGTTTAATCTTCTTCGCTCCAATCTATTTCTTCATCATCGATAGATTTATTGTAATCTTCTATATCTAGATCATATTTCTTAATATCTTCTTCAGAAGGTTCTTCAAATCCAATTAGATCTTCTTTTTCGGGATTTTCTTGTGCTTCTTGTTCCTCTGGAGCTTCGTTTTCTTGATTTTCTGCTTCTGGCCCCCCAACTCCCAACATCGGACTAGGACCACCAGCCTCTGCTCCAATTTCTAGTTCTGATGGGTTACCGGGGGTTCCGACTCCTAGTAATTGTGGGTTTTGTCCAATTATTTGAATCTTAAGTTCTTCCAATTTTTGAATCTTATTTCTAGAAATTATTCTCTCAGCCTCCTCATCAGAATATTTTAAATATTTAGTTAATAAGTCATAATCAGACATTAGCAAAGCCGTCTTAAGTGTTGTAACTAAGTTTATTCTATTGTTTATTATTTCTGCTTCGCTAAGTTCCTTCCAAGCAGAAGGGGGAGTCATGCTAATTTTAAGATCTTCAAAAGATTCAAATGGAAAGCCTCGCATTTCCAAATGTCTCTCGCAAATCTCCAGGATTCCATCTTCGACGCTAGATTGTATTCTTTCTACCATTCTTGCAAATCTGGCGTCCTGTGCAGATAATGTAATTCTTGTGGAGCCTGGATCTTCTACATTAAAATAATTTTTAGGAAAATTTAGTGCAGTAAATAATTTATTTCTAAAATATAAAGCGTCGTCTATTTCCCCAAGATTTTGTGCTCCTGGCAATGTTTCTATTCTAGTGTTTGCATTTGGTCTTATTGGTAACCAATAATCCTCATCCGCAGCTGGAGCATGCCATCTTTCTTCTATGGCGTTTGCACCGGCCCCGCTACTTGTTCCTACTTTTTTCTTTCTAAATTGATCTTTCATTCTGTCAACGAATGCTTCTGCTTTGAATGGTGGAAGTTGGCCAACGTCTATATAAAACACTCTACGCTCAGGTGCGCGAGTAAGTCTGTATACTAACATTGCATCTTCCATAAGTCTTAATTGATGAGCTGGTCCACGTGCTGGTTCTATTAAAGATTGTCCATATGGGTAGAAAGTTTTCCTATCTTCTCCCAAACAAAAATGAATAACTTGTTGAGGAGCAAATCTAATTGCGGTAGATTGCTGCAACTCTAAATCTGTTGCAGTCGCCATACTGCTACGAGTCAGAGCTTGATAATCTGGACCTTCTTTAGACTGTTGGAATTCGACCAATTTTCCTTTGGTAGTTACGATTTTATACATAGAATCAGGTGGCAATTCTTGAATCTTCAGAATCCCATCTTTTGGATTATTTGCATTTGTGATCAATTCATAAAATCCATCGCCAAATATGCACAATCTCTTTGTTATTTGCCAAATTTTCTTATTTAAATTTAGCATTTTTCTATTAAAACATAAGAATTCTAGTTCTTTTACAACATCTTCATCGCTACAACTTATTTTGACAACATTTCCATTTTCGTCTTTTTGACAATTATGCATGATCGTTGAGTCTGTGCAAAAATTTTCATGTTCTGCAACAGAAAGATCATAAACATTCATTTCTTCATAAGGATATATCCCAATTACTTTTCTTTGTTTTTCTTTTTTGCCTAGCCACTTTAATTCTTTTGTTGTAAATCCTTCCTTCTTTATCCAGCTTTCAATTGTCTGCCAATGATGACCCATTATTTGACTTGTTTGTCTTATGGTTGCTCCATCAGCGAGAAGCCTCAAAGCCTTGCTTATTTTTGCATATCTTTCATTAGTTCCATTTTTCCATTCGTCTATAAATTGCCTTTCGTGTTTCCATCCTTGATTTGTGTAAATTCTTGGGAATTGATTTGTTTTTATTTGATTTAGAGACTTGTTGGGATCTAATTTATAAAAAGGCATAAGCTCACAGCCTCTTTTTATGTTTTCGGCATGGATCCACTCTTGATTTTTATCCAAAATTCTATGATCTGGTGTTACTATGAAATAGCTGCCATCGTCTAAAACTACTTTGATTGTTTTAGATTTTTTTACCAATCTAGGCTCAAAAGCCCAGCCTAAGGTGTAATCTTGTTTTTCAAAATCCCAACAATAAACCAAAAATGGAGTTGGGTCTTTTTTCCATCTTGCGGCCAAAGATTCTATTGTTCTAAATCCTTCAAACAAAGTTGATACGCGAGTTTCTCCCGCAATACAGGCTTCATCTGAAATTACCGTCATTGCCATTTCTATTTCAGCAACATTTCTTAGTCTTTCATATTCTTTATATCTTGACTGTCTGTTAGTAACTGTGGACAAGTCTATAAAATCATTGCTATCGTATAGCCTTATTTGACCTTTTGCTCCTCCATTCCACATTTCGCCTCTAAGGTCAGGCATGGCATCAGGTACAGTTACTCCAGCCCCAATAGCTTGGGAATTTTCAATTCCTCTTTTTTCTATTGGTCCTTTTTCAAATTGGTACGTCCAAAGTTTATAAAAATCCCACCAAGCCATTAAATTACCTCTTTATTGCTTTGATTACTATAATATAGTTATGAAGAAGGTTGCTTTTATAGTTAGTCATCTCGGATCTGGTTCTTATGCTCTTTTAAACATTCTAAATAAAAATTCTAGATGTAATTTCTTTGAATCGAAAACCCAGTACACTCACCCAGAAGATATTAGATGGATGTTTAATTTTGAAAAATTAAAAAATTATTCTGGGTCTGTTTTTGGCGATCATTTGCTACACAACGTTTCTTTTCAATGTAAGGCTCTTTATAAATATTGTAAATTTATATATTTAATAAGGCCCCCACGACAGGTTTTTTCTCAAATTCCTGGTACAAAAAAAATGATAAACTATTATAGATTTAGACTAAGAAGAATCTGCGAAATGGCCAAAAATACACCTTCTGGACTTTTTTTAACTTATGATGATTTGCATAAGGAAGAAACTTATAGTATAATTGAAAATTATCTTGGTTTAAAAGAAAAATTAGAAATTTTATCTTTTGATAATAATTCTCAAATAGAAAATCAGATAAACGAAAGTCTAATGATAAAAATTGAAGATTGTTACGAAAGATATTATTATTATATGAACAACTTAAAACTAAAAAGGGCTTGGTAAATGAATAAAATAATGCAAGAAAGCCATTGTGCTGTTTATGATAATGTTTTAGACAAAGAAACATTTAATAAATGCTGGGAGGCAATTTCTCATGAAGAATTTTCTATACCTCATATCGCAAATTGGACAAAAGTATGGCGTCTAACAGACGGCCTTTGCCAGGGAGGAAAATTCTATGACTCTAGAGAAGGTCCTTATAATAACTATATGGACGTTTTTAAGAATTGTTTTTTGCAATTTGCAAGCGTTCATGCCGATATGATTGGAGAATACAGTCATATCGCCTTGAGAGCTTATTTGTACCCCAGAGATACAAAATTAAATTGGCATAATGATGCTGGCTATAAGGCAGCAATGATTTTTTATGTTCATCCATATTGGGCCTCTACTTGGGGAGGAGAGCTTATGATTGCTAAGACTCCATACATAGACTTAGCGTCTGTGCCTCAACCTTGCTTAGATCATACTTTTGAAGATGAATTTTTAGCACATGCTGGAATGGGTCAATATATAACTGCAAAACCAAATAGAATTGTTATAACAAAGGCTGGAATTTGGCATTCTATAAATAGAGTGGATAAGGATGCTGGAGACCATGTTAGATCTAGCATTGTTGGATTTTTCATGCCATGAAAATTTCTTTTTGCACAACATCTATGGATAGGTTATTTCATTTAAAAATGACCTATCTAAAGAGCATTATAAATACAAATTCTTATGAAAATAGAGAATTTGTATTGCTTAACTACAACAGCAAAGATGAAATTGACGAATGGGCCAAAGAAAATCTATTAGATTTTATAAAATCTGGACTTGTTAGCTACTATAAAACAGATGAGCCCAAATACTGGATAGCAGCCCATGCTAAAAACATATCTCAAAGATTAGCTAATGGAGAATTGCTTTGCAATCTAGATGCAGATAATTTTTTAATTCCTGGCTATTGCGAAAAGATAGTAGAAATTTTTAAAAAGCCAAATATAATATTAGCATCAGACACAGAAGATCTAAATGGCAACAATGGTTGTTGTGGAATGATAATAACTAAAAAAAATCATTTTTATTCTGTAAATGGATATGATGAAAGCATATGTTTAGGCTGGGGGATGGATGACACAAATTATCAGTACCGGTGCAGAATGCATAATAATCTTGATCTTGTAATTTTAGATAAAAAGTATACCAATTGTATATCTCACGACAATGAAATAAGAACTAAAAATTGTCAATTAAAAGAAATAGAGTTTACAAAGCAATTAAGTTATAATTTAACTCACGATTGTGCTGTTGATAAAGATTATATTGCAAATAAAAATGCCCATTGGGGAAAAGCAAAATTAATAAAAAACTTTACCCAATCTATTGAGATTTAATTCTCGGCATTGGAATATAATCAACTGGAAATTTAGATATATTTTTTGATCTATCAATTATTTTTATTGTTTGAGCCTGCGATGGTCCAAACAATAATTCATTAATCATTGAATTTTGTGGCAATATTTTATAATGAGGTTGCTGTCCGCTTTTAGGATGACTTTCTGCAAATTTCTTTAGAAATTCTCCTAGAGTTATTTCTTTATTGCTTTTTACTTTTTCAAATGTACTTGCCAAACGAGATGCAAAAGTTCCTCTCATAGATAAGTCTTCTACGCTTGAAGAACTAATAATAAGAATTTCCTCATAGACATTTTCATCTTCTCCAAAGTCTATTTGACCATCTGTCTTTATGTTGAAAATTGAAACGAAAGGCATTGTTTTTCTTGTAAATTTAGATGGCAATTCTGGGAGATAGTTTGTTGGGGTGGATAATTTTATATCTCTTAATAATTCTCCATCTTGTCCCAAACTATCTTGTATGGAGCCTTCTGCGTGGCATGTGTCAACTAGAAAAATTAATCTTTTAATTTTTTTATTTGATTTTTTTAATGCTTCTAATGCTTTGCTAAACTTAAAGCTACCACCTGAAGCAGTCATTATAAATCTGTTCCCGCTACCTCCTCCATGACTGTTAAAATACAATAATAATGTTGAATCCGACTCTAGCTTTAGAGCTAATTCTGTTAATTTATTATAAATAAAATTTGAAGGAACATTATGATATCTTTCTGCCTCAAAACCTAACGACCCATCCTCAAAAACACTTTCCATAAGATCTAAATTTTTTGTCCGCCCAGATTCATCTGTCATTGTAAAAAGAGCAGCAATATTATTTGCATTAGGATCTATTGCAAAACCAGTTTTATCTTGACCAAAAGCTTTGTTTGAGATTAAAGATAAAAATAAAAATAAAAATAAATAACGCATAATTAGAACCAAAACATTTAAATAATATAGTTTAAATTTTTTTATTTTTCTTTAATCTATTTTCATTTTTCTTAATTTCATTTATTGCTAAATTAAGATGTGAAATTGCATATTTCATGTTTATATCATATGGGTCTAAAAACTTTATAGCTTCATATATTAAATTAATTGATTTTTTATTTTTATCCATTTTACCACCCGAATTCTTTTAGAATTTTGTCATTCTTTCTTTTTATTTCAAAATCAAAACTATTTATGTTTACACTTGGGCCAATATCATCTTCTGATTTATCGATCCAATTTTCTACTCCGCCTTCTAAAATTTCTTTTTTTATTTCTTCGTAAGCATTGCTTTTTAATATTTTAGACATTACTTCTGAAGACTCCTCGCTCCCTAGTGGTAAGCCTCTAACTCTTTCATCTCTAACATAAAGAGCTAAGCACATAGCCATTATTGCATCATCATGTTTTCCTTTTATTGCTTCTGCTCTTTTCTTTTGAGGACTAAATATAAAGGTTTTTAATTCATTTACAAGACGCTTGCTATTTATTTTTAGTGATTTATTACCTAGTCTGTGTTGCATGCTTTCTAATAATAATGGACGATTAGAAGGCCCCATCTTTACCCCAGGCTTAGATGCTATTCCTTTTTTGTGTTCATAGTATATTGATTCATACCCTAGATCATTAGACAAGCTGTTGATCACAGCCCCGCCTATTGCGTTGTTTTCTACAACAACAGTTGCCGAATTATAATATATTCCTATTTGATTTATAATTTGTGCAAATGTATGAGGAGGGGTTAAATTGCTATAAAACTCTGCAACTTGTTCTAAGCTTATTGCATCTATTATTTCAAAACAAGAATTATCTCCATCTTTTCCAACGCCTTCTGAGCAGTCTGCTCCTATTATGTATTCGTGTCCTTCCATTGGCTCTTTCCATATCCACAAAGCACCATTAGGATAATTTTGCCTTTGTTGTTCTTCGTTCGTCCATTTTTCAAAAGCAAACCTAATTGGCTCTTCCGACCTTGATCTTTTATCTAGTTCGCTAATAATATTGGATGAAATATAAGTCTCTCCTGATCCCAAAAAGTCTCGCAAAACTTCTTGTTGCCAACCTTTTTCTCCCAAATTTGCACGCATAGATTCTGCCCACTCAGGGTTGGCATAAGTAGGATGTTCCCAATAATCCAAATTAATTATATTAAAAAAGTTTCTACCTGCTTCTGCTTCGTGGTATGTTTCTTCATACCAATTGCCCAATCCATTAACCGTTGATATTACCTCTATATGACCGCCTGTAGCAACCACGGGATACATAGCCTTCCAGTGTTCATCCATATTATCAATAAACGCAGCCTCATCTATTATAATGTATGTTGCTGACTTTCCACGAGCAGCTTCAGGTGTATAAAAACATATTTTTGATCCTACGTCATTAAATTTCTTTTCGTGTTTTGTTATATCTGCTTGATTTGCATCGTACATCCAGTGAGGAAAATTATCCATTGCTCTTCTTGCAATTTCAGCAGCAGCTAAAGCTTCTCTGTCTGTTTTAGATAGAAAATATATTTGCTGATCTTTCTGATACATGCATTTCCATAGTCCCCAAAGCACGGCCAAGGTGCTCAGTCCTCCCTGTCTAAACTTTGAGATCATATTAAATCTTTTAGTTTCATATTCTCTTATTACTTTTCTTTGATATTTGTATGGAACGAAAGGTATGGTTCCAAATTTTGGATGAAGAATTTTAACGTATCGATGACACCAATAAAAGAAATTTTTTGCACATTTTATAATTTCTTCAAGCTGCTGTTCTGGGGAAAAAGAATTTAACATTTCTGTAGTTTCCCCAATTGGAATGCTTAATTCCGACTTGTCTAGGTCATAATAAATTGAAAATATATTTTTCCAATCTTCGCTCTCGCTCATTTCACGAACATTTTTAAATTGATGATAAAAATGTTCAAAAGACTCAGTGGGATAAACTAAATTTGTGGGCGGCAATTTATTATTTTCCATATTATTATATAGTTTTTTAATTTTTATTGATAAATAAATTTGTGAAAAAAAAGAAATTTATAGACATATCTTTAGCTTATTGGCTAACCCAAATAATATTTGGCGGAATTATAAGCGGAACGTTTTCTTTCTTTACTAAAATTACACTAGAAAAATGGCATAAGAAAACAAAAGAAAAATCTAAAGTTTAATGATATTGATAAATGTTTATTGTTTTGTTATAAAATACACAACCTGATTTAAAGCAAAACAAAATGGAATATGAAAAAATATTAAATAAACTCATACCTGCGGATGATCTTCATTGGTGCGAAGAAGAAAAAAAGTACACATCTTTATCAAAAGAAGATATAGATTCTATTATTTTAGCATGTGTAAAACAAAATATCACAGAGCTTGATGAAATAATGAGAGTTGTAAGCTGGGCAGGATGTATTAAGATTGGACAAATATTGTTAAATAATTTTATTTCTGATAAACTTTCTATTGTTGGATTTGATAACGACGAACCACTATTTGGAGTTAAACAAGATGAACTTAGATAAATTGATTGATTTGTTAAATGAAGATCTTTCTAGAGAATATAGCCACTGGCATTTCTACATGCAGGCCGCTACGTCTGTAACAGGTCTGCATAGAGAAGAACTAGGAGAGTTTTTTCTTGAAGAAGCAGCAGGAGAAATGAAGCACATAGAGGAATTTAAAAGGCTTTTAAATGGCCTTTTATCTAGAAGACAGATTAATAAATCTGTTACTACTAAAGTTGCTGATTTTAAAAATAATTTGAGCTGCCCTGAAGAAATCTTAGAAGAAGCTTTAAGAATGGAAGAAGAGGTCGTCAGCAAATACGTCGCCAGAATAGAAGATGCCTCCAAGCTTCAAGAAAATGAAGGTGAAGATAAGATTGATGGAAAATACATCGAATTGTTCTTAGAAGATCAAATATTAGATAGTAGATCTGATGCGGACAATATTAGAATGATGATTAAGAAAAGTTGATGTTGACTTTTCTTGTGATTTTTATGATAATGATTAAATCATGAACTTTTAGAAAGGAGTTCAAACATGTCGAGACGTTCTTTTGCTTTGGTTAGAAATCTTCCGGTTTGGAAATTTTATTACAAGGGTAATCATTCCAAGCCAATTCGTACCACACTAGCAGTAGTGGAAAACAATGCCAAGGTGGTTACGGGGTATGTTCTTAGAAGAGGGAATGAGGTTTGCAGCCGCCTTCAGGATGCAAAGATTCATTCTTTCAAGAAGAGCGAAATTGCCAGACTGGGGCAGGTTCGCACTTCTAAGAATTCTAAGAATTCTGATAGAAGCACCCTTACAAAGCATTCAATAGTAGATTTGATTGTAAGCGGCGCCTGATTAATTATTTTTTATTCTCTCTGACCCGCCCGATTTAATTATCGGGCGGGTTTTTTATTTAATTACTATGTGAATGTTCCCACCCCCTAAAGGGAGTGGACTTCTAAGACATTGTTGTCTAAAGACTTGGAAAATATACACTTAATATAATATTTTATTTGTTTGCATCCACTCATTAAAACTTTTCATAATTTCTCCTTTCTTGAACGACACTATATATATATAGTGTGTAATTTTGCCGCCATTCATCTCAGCCCCTAAAGGGGGACTGGTTTTCTGGCGGAAGGCGTATAAAAATCTAGATAATATAGAGGCAATTTAAATATGAGTTATTTTCAAAATCCATTTGCATCAGAATTTAGAGGAAGTTGGGTCTTAGGAGACAGACAATACTCTCTAACATTTGTTTGTCCACAAAACACAGGCAGGTCAGAAGAAATCATAGCCGCTTGGAATCAACCCAACAATGGAATTTATGATCTATCTGGAAATGATGCTGATGGAAATCTTAAATCAATACTAAAAATAAGAATGTCCATTAATGGAAGTTATAAGGAATGGGTAAATATTGAAATTGATTTAACAGATAACTCTAACGCAGGCTTAAACCCAGCGCCAGATGCTTCTTCTATAAGACCATCACAAATAATCTCAATATTAAATTCAAATTCTAGCTTTAGTTCATATTTCGCAGCTTCTCTTGAATCTTTTGATCAAGTATTAAAAAATAAAATTATTATAAAACAAAAATATCCAACTTCAAGAATGAGATATTTTGTTGTCAATGGCGGTGCCGAAGAAGTTCTAGGCTTTAATTCAAGAGCTGGCGTTGCTGAACTTCCTAGTTATTTTAGAATGCATAAGGTTTGGGGAGGAGACATGTCCTATCCAACAGATGAAACCAATGCTCTTGTTGAACTAAGTCCATCAAATTCAGGCGGATCTTCTAATGTAGATAATAATGTTATTGACAATGCAGTTGATAACAAAGGTAATTCTTTAAATTTAAATTCTTCTTCTACAAAACAAGATTATGAATTGCTAGAAGGAAGAGCTCCAGGATTATTTACATTTCAAAAAATAACCGTAGATGGATCAGATAGAATAACAGAAATAATCGAATACCCAGCAGGAGCAAAAGTTGGAGATTTTGCAAGAAAAATAAAATACTCCTATGCAGGATCTAATTCCAATCCTAGTTCTGTTGTTGAAATTCCAATAGTATTACAAAGCGGCGACTTGATTAATCCTTAATTAAAAAAAATAGCCGCCCGAAGGCGGCTATTCTGTTTTTTATACAAAGTTTATCAGCTATTTGGGCCAATCAAATTGTATGCTGGGGTGTTTCCAACCTTGATGACAGTCCACATAAATCTGCGTTCTGAATTGTCTCCAGTGTGGAGGATAAAACCACCAAATCCACCTGTGTAACCTTCGTCTTCATTATTTCCTTCTCCGTCTAATTTTTCGATATGAGGAGGATAGTTGTTGCGACCATCGTTGGTTCCATAGTCGTCTTGGCACACCATTACAACATAATCATGTGGGTCGCCAAAGAGGGGCGTTTCAAAATTTACTCTTTGTTTCCAGTTGCCATTTCCTTCGCTATTTTCTGTGTATAGATGGCCTGCTGCTACTACGCGAGGAGAAGTTAGAGTAACGTATACTCCTGATAATCTATTTCCTCCGTCTGGACCTCTTGAGCTTTGAGCTGCTCCTAGACCTGTTCCTTGGGTTGTTTGTGTCATATATAAACTCCTTTTTCTAGTGTAAAGTGTGCAGTCCATTTGCACATTATTATTTACTTTTATTAAATTTAATTTTAAGTTATATGGCAAAATTTTTAATTGAAAGTAGGATGTCCCGCTGGGTTCTCTGGACCAGAAGGAATTTCTGGAGCGTCTGTTATAGTTTCTCCGTCATTAACTCTCATAACTTTTCTATTCCCACAAGCATCAACATAATCAAAATACCCAGTTCTTTGTATTGATCTTCTTGTTCCATCTTCATTGACCACAATTGCCGTATCCATATTTCCTTCGCCATAATATTGATAATTAGGAATAATTTCTGGATTGTCTGGGCTTAGTTCGTATGTGTATTCCTGAGCTATACTAGTTGCATTTTGCCCATTTTTTAATATTTGCATATTTGTAAAATAAGCTTTTTCGCCCATGTTATCTTGGTCGGCTGAAAATCCTATTTTGTAATTTCCTTCGGGGAGTTTTTCAGATATATTTAATGTGTTTACAACAGTTCCTTCAGTGCCTTCTCCTTGATAAGCTATGACTTCAATAGATTCTTCGGAGGGATTGTATGTAAAATGAAAGGTGTAATAATTTGCTACATATTCTGCGCCTTCGCCACCTTGTAGTTCTCCACCTTCTCCTGCTGTTTCGTTTGTTTGTCCGTAAATATATGGTTGAGGACAATTCATAGAAAATGCTATTCTAGTTTCATTAGGTTCCCAATGCCATTCTGGCTCTGTGCCTGTATTAAATATGCAGATTCCTTGATCGGAGCAACCATCTTGATAATCTACTGTATAGATTACTTCGCAAACATCGTTGGTTTCAAATTCTGTTACGGATCTTACTGGGTATCCTCCTCCGGGTCCTGATCCGCCGCTTCCTGCATTTGCGTTTCCTGAGAACCACATTCCCTTATTATCAAATCCAAAATCTATTCCTTCGACTTTACCAGTTTCATTTTCGTGAGTAGATAGCCAACATGGCTTTGAAGTTAAATTGCTTGACATAAAATCCTCCAATTATATTTATATTTATATTTATATTATATAAATCAATATGAAAAATTTATTACAAGACATAGAACATTGGCAAAATTTAAAACCGCCTCTATCTCCAAATGAATATGAAATAGAAATTTATAAGCATCACATAAAAGGATGCGGACCAATTTGTTTACTAGGAATGACAAAAGAACTAGTCAAGTTCTGTGATTTCATGGTGGATCTAAATCCAATAAAACAAGAGAGGCCAGTTATAAAATGTGATTGGAGTAAAATTAATCAAAATGTAGATGTTGTTATTGGAGATGGAGTTTTAAACTTAGCAGGATTAGATTTAGTTGATAATTTACTAAATGTAACAAACAAGTTAATTTGTAGAGTTTTTCTTAAAAAATTACAAGGAATGAAATATGCAACTCATTTCCCAACAAAGTTTCCTAAATCTACAATGGTGATTCCAACACAAGAAAATGTTGTGATAGTTATTTGGGAAAATTAGTTTTCAACAATTTTAAAATCTACGTATGTTAGGTGCCAATTTATTTGAAGATTATTTTCATTTTTTTTAATTCCAACATATTTCTTCAAAGCAAGCAAAATTTCTTCATTACTTATATTTTGTAAATCAAATAGCAACTTGCAATATTCTATCATTTCTAATTCTGATTGAAAAATCCAAGGGCATTCGCGTTCTTCTATATCAAGAACACTTAGGGTATTGGGAATTTTTATTTTTTTCCAATCATAATACTTCCCTTTATGCTCTTTTGTAGAAGTGTTAGGTCCAACAAAATCATCTAAAAATTTTGATATTTTGCTACTTTCTGAAACATCAGCTAGGTGAATAAGTCCATTTTTTTTAACGTGAAAACAACAGTTTTGTAAAAATAAGTAGATATCTTCAATATGATGAGCAGCAGCCAAGCAAATTATTCTATCTACAACAGGCACGTTCCACTTTTCATATGGCGAAACAACATCTATTCCGTTTATAGATTGAGAAAAATCCAAAAAAATTACGTTGGTATCATGCAAACAATATTTTTTTAAGTAACCGCCCAACGCAGGAAGATCTAAAACGGTTTCATTTTTCATTAAAGGAATTTTATAAAAAAGTTGTTCAAATTCTTTGTTTCTAGCATCTGGATATTTTTTCATTGCTAGATCGTAAGATTCTCCTCTATGTCTAAATATATCTTTATATTCCATTTCTTTTAATTTCCAAACATGTTTTACATTTTTTACAAATCTCAATATTGCCATCTCTATAAATTGGAGTTCTACAACTCCAAGTTAATCTTCTCAATTCTTCTGGCAGCATGTCGTATATTTCTTTTTTAGTCATTTCCCCTACCGGATATATTTTATTAACGCTTGGAGATAAGACATTGAGTATTTTAGTTCCTCTTTCTGCTCTTTGTTCAATTCCAATATCTGACTTTGTTCTGCCTATTGCTACCTCTTTTATTGTTTTGACAGAAAGACAAATAGTGCCAGCAACAAAATTATAAATGTCGCTATCCCACATAAAGTTGCCATTGTAAGAGGGGTATTCATGATAGCTCTCTGCGTATGAAAAATCTCTTATTTTTTTCATGTAATCTATAATATTTTTTACTGCAATGGCCTCTGCTTCTGCTCGATTTTCTTTATTAGACAAATATAAGTGATGTACAAGAAGCTCTTCTTTTGAATTAATTAGTTTATAAAGAGCACCAGTGGAATCGAGCCCGCCAGAAAACATAAGCAGTATTTTAGGTTTCATGTTATTATTTATATTATTAAATAAAAAAAGCAGCCACCTTTCGATGGCTGCTTCCAATTTTTTATCAATCTATTCTTCAAGAAAAGAATGGATGTCCTGCTGGGTTGCTAGTAACTTCTGGAGTCTCAGGAGTGTCATCCCAACTTTCTCCGTCATTTACTTCAACAATTTTTCTGCCGCCTTGAGAATTTACAACCTCATAATAACCAGTTCTTTGGATTGAGGTTCTTTCCCCATTTTTAATTACTATGGCAGTATCCATTGATCCTTCTCCTATTTGACGAATGAATTGAGGAGAAAGGTCATAAGCACTATCGCCTGTAGCAGAGTAGGTCTCAGTAGAAGAAAGACCGCCAACTACATCTAAGAATTTAAGAGCAATTGCCTCTGCGTCAGAATCTGATAAATACTGACTGTCCTGTCTGGCGACTAAGACATACGCTATTGAGCTTCTGTCGGATAAACCTTGTACGCAGTCGTCGTCGTTATCTCCGCTCTCGTTGATTAGGTGGGTTAGCCCTTCCTGCTCTCCGGGAACAATGATGAGGTGATTTATAGAAGGGTCAGAACCGCTCTCGCCGCCATCACCTTCTCTGTTTACCTTTACAAATACCGTATAGGTTGCTCCCTCATGAACTATGATGACCGAAGAACCGTTCTGGGTGCTACCATCAGAACCAAGACCCCCAGTGATAGAGAACTCATCGATGTTTACATTTGTAGCAACCATCACAAACATTCCAGGATACATGTTGGTGAAATATTGGCTACCCTCGCCAAAGTAATCATCTCCTGGCATCACAACTCCGTCCATTAATGGTTCATATGTTGGATCTTCTTCGTCTTCGAAAATAGATTCATCCAATGCTGCCGAATGGGTATTAGGTATGCTTAAAGAATTATCTACACCACCGCCAGCTATTTCTTCAAACAGTTGCGTTATATTGGTGTTGATAAAGTTTCCAGTGTCGTACATGTCGTTGTATCCGTCCACTATTCCAGTGGAAGCATACTTGAACAATCTTTCTGGATTTAAAGATCCATCTAAATTTAAACTAGCAAAACCATAAAGAGCACCACCGCCGTACTGCATCATGCTACCGACACAAAGAATCTTATTATCGTTAATAAGTATGTTTTGAACCCTACTTTCCCATTGTTGTCCGTTTTCATAAAACCCATATCCGGTTACAAAAGAATTGTCTCTAGAGCCATCTGTATTAAGTCTAATTATATTTCCTTGTCTTTCGCCATTGTACTCATTGAACCAGCCTCCTACCACTATTTTACCATTAGATTGAATGGCCAATGTCTGCACTAGACCATCTGGTCTATTGAGTCCGGTTCCTTCTGTCTCGAATGACGAATCAACCGTCCCAGTATCGTCTAAACGAACCACGCCAGGATTACAGGGATTAGATCCATATTGATTGAACCAACCGCCAACAATCAGATTTCCAGAAGCATCTTTCTTTATGCTAGTGACTCTGTCGTTGAATGAAGCTGAGAAAGTATTATCTACTGCGCCATCAGAATTTAACCTTTTTATCTTTTGATTAAACTGACCTCCAACATATATTTTTCCATTAGAAGAATCTACAAAGATTTCATGGACATGGTTATTGAAAGTAATATTGTCTGAGAAACTTGTGTCCAGAGCCCCATTGGCACCTAGTTTAACCATTCTGTTTACGGATGTTCCATCGTATGAATTAAACGACCCTCCCACAAGCAGACTGTTGTCGCTTAGAACTCTTACAACAAAAGCATTGTCGTTGAATCCGCCTGGTTCAAAAGTATTATCTATTGAACCATCTGTATTGAGACGCATTATATAATTATAACCTGACATGTTTGTGAAGTGGCCAACAATAACGATTTTGCCGTTAGATTGCTCTACTACCGAGCGTACATATCCGTTATTGTTAGTATCAAAATCAGGACATGTGAAAGTTTCATCAAGAGTTAAGTCGATATTATACCTACGGACATTCTTTGCATCTTGATTGGCTCCATCTATACCCACCCAAATGTACTTGCCACTAGACAGAAGATAAAGTTGACTTCCTAGCGGATTGTTGTCATAACTTTGACCATATTCGTTTTTTGCATAGTCAAAATCATCTACAAAGTTGACCTTATCAGGAATTAAATTTGTTACTTCTTCGTATCTTTCATTTAAATTGGACAAGATATTATTAATATCAGCCATATTAACCTCCATGTTATAAGACTAAAATATAAATTACAACAATTTATACTCTTATACAGTATATATTATTTGAAATTTAAAATTTTATTTTTAACTATATACTCTTAAAGTAAAGTATCAAGGAGAAAAAATGTCTGACTCTGAATTTTTATTTGAAGATGGTAGAAAAGCAGAAAAAATTGAAATAGATCAAGGAAAGACTAGAGTAACAGAAATATATGTTGAACCAAAGCCGGAGAAAAAGTTGGCTCAAAGAATTACTGAAAAATATTGTGTCTGCGAAAGAGAAATTGAAACTATAGACGAAGTCACTGGAGAAATTGTAAGTAGAGTGGTGGAGAAAGTTTCAGACAACGCAGTCGTTGAGTCAGTTGATCAAGTAAAGTCTCCTATGCAAGTTTTAGTTGAAGAAAAACTTATGAGCAAAAAACCATCTTTATTAACAATTGGATTGGTTGTAGTTATTGCTGCTCAGGTTCTAGGCTTGGCATATCTAATATTTGCTAATTGATTATATTTATAAAAAAAGATTATTGGGGAATTAATTAATTCCCCATCTTTTTTTAATAGATTCCCACCACGCAGATTTGTCTTTTTCTGCTTGCTTCACCGAATCTTCAAATTCTTTTTCTTTTAATATTCTTTGTTTTTCTTTTGCTACTTTATATAAAGAATCTATCCATTTTTCCCATTCTTCATATGGAGCGTATGATAAAAGTTCTCCTTTTGATTCTTTGTAAACTAAGTAGCCCTTGTAATACACAATCAATTCTGACGAGATTTCCTCATACTTTATTTCTAAATGCATTCCTCTGTTTAGGCCATCAAAGTGTATGCCTATTGTATCGACGCCATAAGAAATAGGATCTGGCATTTCTTGATACCATTCTTGTGAATCTGGCCTTTTATTTCCTTCAATGTTCATTATTGGAATTTTTTTCATCAAATCATTTGAATTATTAATTTCTGAAGGCTCGTCGTTATTAATTCCTTCTAAATCTATGTAATTAGAATCAACATAGTAGCCGCCTTCTGATTGACTGATTATCGGGTCTCCAAATGTTTTTAATACTATGCCTATTTTTCCATTCTGCCCCATCAGACCCTTTTTATTAGCCTCTAATATTCTTTTTTCTCTTATTTTATCTTCGAATTCCTCAGCACTAGCCATCTAAATCTCCTGTGCATTCTGGGCATTTTATTGCAAAATAATTTATTTCACTTTTACATAAAGGGCATTCTTTTAATTGAACGGAAGCATGCCCTGATGTATTTATGTTTTGTAATATTTTAGAGTAAACTATATAAAGTAATATAGAAATAAGAAAAAAATCCACTAAGACTCCTAAAAATTTTCCTACTTCAAAAGTCAGACCTTCAATTAAACTAAAATTCCACAATCTCCAATCCCCTGTCTTTTTAGCCGTGAAATTTATAATCGGCATCAACACGAGATCAGACACTCCTGCAATAATTTTGTTGAATGAAGAACCAAGAATAAAAGCTATAGACATTTTCATCATGTCTTCTTTAAATGCAAATTCTTTATATTTTTTTAATTCATTTTCACCAATAAATGATTTGTGATTTTCAAATTTATATTTCATAAAAATATATAGATATGTATATTACAAGGAGGTTCGCTGTGTTTTATAATTTATATAATCTGTTATTTCCTAAATCTAAAGCATCTTCTCCCAAATCTTCTAATTTAAATACTAAAAAAATTATAGATTACACAATTAATGATTCTACTTATAATTTAGTTGAAAAAGTAGAAATTCCTTCCGTTGGAATATTAAAATATTCAGTTAGAGACTACAACCCGCAGCCAAAAAATCAAAATCAAAAAAGAGCCCTAAATTGCTTTATTACAATAGGCAATTTTATAAATTATGTTCAAAAAAATAGCAAAACAATTATAAAAAAGTGGGCAGCAACGCAGAATTTAGACGTAGTTCCTTTGGCCGGAATCGATGTTAATGCCTACTACGACAGAAGAGCGTTGAGATTTTTTTACGCTAAAGTCAATAACAAAACAATATATACAGCGGATTCACAAGATATAATATCTCATGAATTAGGACATGCAATATTAGATGCAGCACGACCAGATTTCTGGAGCGTTCAATCTTTAGAAATATGGTCTTTTCACGAGGCGTTTGCAGACATATGTTCTATTGTTAGCATAATGCAATATGAAGAAGCTTTGAAAAAAGTTTTAGAAGAAACAAATGGAGACATATCTAAATCTAATTTAGTTTCAAGATTGGCGGAAGAAGTCGGAATTTTTATTTATAATAATTATCAAGATAAATATTTGCCAAATGCATTAAGAGATCCTTCTATAGAAGTTTTCAAGTACGTTGACCCAAGAAGTTTACCTGAAGAAGCTGCGAATGAACAACTCGCAGCGGAATGCCATAGTTTTGGTAGAGTTTTTTCTGCCGCTTGGTATAATGTTTTTGTTAAAGTTTATAATAAAGAGTGCTTGTTAAATTCTCCAATTATAGCAATTAAAAAAGCTAGGGATATTTGTTTTTCACTACTGCTACAAGCAATCCCCACCAGCCCGAGAGCAGTAGATTATTATTCTGCGATAGCCAAATGCATGGTTGCATTGTCAAAAATAAAATATCCAGAATACGAAAGTTTAGTAAAAGAATCTTTTATTGAATTCAATATTTTGAATAAAGATTCTTTAAAAATTTTATCAAATACTTCTTGGGATGAAGTTGTTTTAAACTTAAGTAAAGATGATCAAGTTGTAAAAAATAGCAAAGGAACAATTGTCAAATTAAGTAAAAATAAAACGATGAAAATACAGAGTATTTCAGCCCTATCAGGCCCAAATAAAGAAGTGGAAGTAGAAGTTCCTTCTGATATTTACTTTGAATTTGATAACAATGGAACATTAATAGATGAGGTTGTTCCTAACGAACAACAACTATTAGATTCTTCTTTATTTTGTCTTTCTATAATAGAAAAACAAGATAAAAATAACATGTGGTCAATAGAAAACAATAAATTAATTAGAAATTATATAGTTTAGATTTATCTATTGACTTATAATGTTAAAATATGATAAGATTTCAAAATCATATTAATAAGTAAAAATTTGCTTTTTATATGATATATAGTTTTCATCAATTATTTAGAACTGGAGTAAAAATGAATTTAGGAAAATCTGATAATGATTTTTGTGAATCTGACATTTACGAAGTCGATGTATACAATGATGAAAACGAATGGTATTCCGGACAAGAAGACAATTTAAATATAATTAATGAAGAATACAATAATTGGAATTGGGAAGAATCATCATCCGATGACGATGATGATAATGATTATTTTGATGACGATGACGATGACGATGGCGATGACGATATAGATGAAGATGAAGATGACTATGAAGATGAAGATGAAGATGAAGATGAAGATGACTATGAAGACTATGACGAAGATGAAGACGATGAAGAAGACGAAGACGAAGACGAAGACGAAGACGAAGACGAAGACGAAGACGAAGACGAAGACGAAGACGAAGACGAAGACGAATGGGGTCTAGAAGATGAAGATGAAGATTGGTAATGGTCTAAATGCTTTTAGAAAATAAATCTACCATCATATTATTATGTAGCTCTTCTCCCAAATTAGTAAAATTGCCCCGATAACTCACTCCGCTAAGCGGATACCAGAAATGGTGATAAAAATAAACTTCTATTTCCTTGTCGAATTTTTTATCACATGCAATTTCGGCTGTTATAGCGGATCTTACAATAGATTCTGAAATTTCTGGTTCGAGTAAAGATTTTTTTAATACTTCTTTATTCCAAAATCTAGATTGAAAATTAAATCTCCATTCGCTATTTTTATTAAATTTAAAAACATTTTGATTTCTTATCTTAATGTTTGTTTTTTCTAAGTCGTAATAAGGAGTATAAGAACTTAATTGAAAAGCATTTATTTCATTTTCTTCTATAAGCTTATATATTGTAGAAAATAAGTCATAGTCTATTCCGCACAATGGCCAAAAATCTTCTAACATATAAAACACATATTTAGTTTCTATTTTATTCAATATAAAATTAAGATTTTCAATGAAAGTCCCACGACCGGTATTAATTTGTTGGTATTTGCAATTATTTATATTTTTTTCTTCTGTGCAAAAGTAAATTTTAGATTTTATTTTATTATCCCAAAATTTATTCATGTAATAAAAAAAACCAGGCCAAAATTTTTCATATTTGTCGCAAGTTTGAATTATAATAGATAAGTCCATAAACTAATTTAGTTCTGGCAGTGGAATAAAATCAAAAGGAAAATTTTTCTTAGATTTGTGATCCAATATGGGAAAATTTATATTTTTATAAATTTTGTATTTTACCACTTCTTTATCTGCGTAAATTACTAAAACCCAAGATTGCCATCTTTGATTAAATTTTGAAATTGTTGTTTGCTGTACCCTTAAGGCCCTATCACTATTATCAACCCAACAAACTTTATTTTCTGTTTCTGAATAATGAACTAAAACCATGGCATGTCCTGGGACATCCCACAAAACTCCTCTTCCTTCTTTCATTGCTTTTTTGATTAGCGATATTCCCTTTTCTTTGCTTCCGTATGTTTGTTCAAATTTTACATTGAGCTTATTAAGAATTTCTTCTGCTCTTCTTGGGCTAGAGTAACCTTTGCATTCTGCTCTGCTGGTTATTGGAGGGTTTGTTAGTTTGGGCTCTTCTGCCCATCTTCCAAGCGTTTCTATAGAAGAATAAACGCATTGAATTCCTGTATGATTTTTAACTCTATCCTCTAAGGGTATTGGGCATTGTATTTTTTCTAAATCAAATTCTCCCGGACCAGAAGAATAAAAAGGTACAAATGTGGTTCTATAGTCACCCTCTATTTTTGAAGCTTTTTTTGGTGCTTTTTGGTACTTTTCAAGACCTTGATTTCCACTTTCTTCATTTAATATTAATATAAATACTATAGCTAAAGAAAAGCTAAATATTAAAAATAATAATTTTTTCATAAACCTCCTTGAAGTACCAATTAAATCAAATTCACATATGTATTTATAATAATCTAACTAAATAATTATGGAGGATAAATTATGAGTTTCCACTTAATGACTGTTTTAGAAATTAACCATATAGATAAAAATGGCAAAATATTATATAAAAATTCAAATTTAAAAAATATTTTGCATAAAGAAGGAGAAGAATATATACTTAAAGCTTTATTTGGCGGAATCTCTTTAGTTCAAAAATATTATATAGGACTAGACACAAGAAGTGTTTTAGATGTCAATGATGGCTTTTTTGATATCCCAAGCGTAGAGTCTAGCGGTCAAGGATACTCTAGACAAGAAGTTCCTAATACAAACTTCACTGTAACTATGACAAGCGGAATAAACGGTAGGTTTCAAGCAAACAGCCCAATAGTTATATTCAGATCGACCGCGAACAATTGGTCTGCTAGAAATATATTTTTAGCAACAGCACTTAGTGGAGCAACACAAGGAACTAGAAAATTAATATCCTCAGTTCCTTTGGGCTCTAATTTAGTTATATCTGAAGGCGAATTAGTTACAATGAGAATTGGTTTGGCATTACAAACTTCAAATTAAGTCAAACTATTATATAATTTACTTTTGGTCTTTATTTCTATTATGTGCTGACAATCTACCTCTTGACCAGGAAGCTTGTCAAATTTTTCATTTAGCTTTTTAATTTCAATTCTAAAATATTCTGTTTCTTTAAAGTCTCTTATGGAGAGTGGTTTTGGATTTTTTTTCCACCACTTGTTTCTTTTTTCTTCAAATTCAATTCTTTCTTGTTCATGCATATTTGCTAACTTTTTAAAGTCAATCTCTTCTGGAGGATTCCAAAATTGATTGCATAATAATATCTTGTAACCTTTTTTATTTAATAATATATCATTTTTTTCTTGTCTATTAAAAATCTCATATTCACAAAAAATTTCTTGGGCGGGCTCTGTTGTTTTAGAAGTCTTTGCGTTAACCCAAACAGGAACACTTACGCCTTCTATTTTGATGTAATCTTTTTCCAAAAACAAGTTTATCTGTGTTTGGTCAAAAAAAATATTATGTGTGATAAATAGAGCTAAATTATTCATATATATATGTAGAAAAAAGCAGGAGGCTTAAACTATGAAAAGGATTTCAATTTTGTTCTTATTTTCTACAATTATATTAGCATGTTCTTTATTAAATTTCAATTATAAAAATGATGAAATAATTGAAAAATGGTCACCACAGAATGATGTTGTGGCGATGCCTGTTCTAAGAAACAGCAAACCAATAAATGTATCCAATAGTCAGGCTCCAAAAGAAGAAAGAGACGAGAAGTTTAAGGTATTTCTATTATCCTCAGTTAAGATTAGCGTCAATGGAGGAAGTGGATCTGGAACTATTTGTTACTACGAACCCGAAGAAGGTTGGGCTTATGTAATTTCTTGTGGTCATCTTTGGGATGGAAATAAATCTTACAAAGAACTTTTAAAAAATAAAGAAAAAGCAAAAATAATTACTTGGTATCCTGGATCTTCAAGAATTGATGAGCCAAAGTCATACGAAGCAGAAGTTTTATTTTATAGCAATACAAGAGGCAGAGATTGTAGCTGTTTGAGATTCAAGCCAGATTGGAATCCAAACTGTTTTCCAATAGCTTCTTTAGATCACAAGATAAATAAAGGAGATAAATTGAATTCTTTAGGATGTGACGGAGGCAGAGAAGTAGCAAGATATGAAGTGGAATTTTTAGAAAAAAGAGGTGAGGACTTAATTACAATTAAGAATAGCCCTAGACCAGGAAGATCTGGCGGAGGACTGTTAACAAATTCAGGATGGCATGTTGGAGTTTGTTGGGGAACTTCTGATGTTGTTACTGGCAGTGGTATTGGATATTTTACACCTCTAGAATCCATACATAAAGTTTTTATAGATAATGGACATGAATGGATTTTATTACTTGGCGAGTTCTCAGGAAGAAACATTCCTGTTTTTGACTGGAGCGAACCAAGTAAAAAATATGACTTTAATTACATTCCAATTCCAACAAATAAATAATTTATTTTTTCTTAAAAAAGGGGCAAATTTTGTAATACTCACACCTGTAACAGTGGTTTCCAACATTGCCCCAAATTTTTTCAGGATCAGAATTTTTAATATCATCATATGAATTAAGCAAAATATTTTCTGCTTCTTCTAATGATTTATCTGTGAATTTAGTAGAGATCAAATCTCCACCTTCTAAATAATATAAAGCTGTATTTATATTCTCGGCAGGAACGTCAAATTGCTTTTGCACTATTCTTGCGTAAGTTCTTAATTGCAAATCATCTTTTATTGTGTTTTTATTTTTTCTAAACTTTCCTCTTTTTGTTGTTTTATAATCTAAAATGAAAAAATTATTTTTTCTTTTTATTAATCTGTCTATAAAACCTATGACAAATTTTTCTTTAGGCTTGTCTAAATCGTACCTAAAGTCCCATTCTAATTCTCCATCGAAACCTATTTGTTCTGTTATTTTATAAAGAGAAGAAAGATGACCTGGCATTCTTAATTTATATTCCATTGGAAGGGTCGGAGCAAAAGTTTTTTGATCATCTTCTAATGCAATTTCTCCATTCACAACTTGATTGGTAACTTCTTTTAATTCTGATTTTCCGCCCCTAAGTACGTATTCTTCCGCTATTTTATGAATTATTTTTCCGTAGGTAAAATAAAATGGCTCTGGCTCTTCTGGCTCTAATTTTAAATGATATTTAAAATAATATTTTTTTTGACATTCGTCCCAAACTGTTTTTCTTGAGACGCTCATATGTGTTATATTCATAAACTAACTTAGTATGGATTTATCTATAATTAATTAGTACAATTACGCATTATGTCTATAGATTTTGATTTATTCTTACAGTGGGCAGAGTCAAGGTTTAAAGATGTCGTTGTCGCTGGCAACGAAATTAAAGTAAATTCTATATTTTGCGAAGATTACAAACACCATCTTTGGTGCAACCCCTATGGAGGAAAAAACAATTCTCCATATGGAGTTTTTCACTGTTGGAAAACTGACAACAAAGGATCTTTAGCAACTTTGGTTATGCAAGTTGATAACTGTTCTTTTGAGGAAGCTCTAGACGTTCTCAATAGCACAAACAGTAATATTGAGGATCTTGAAAAAAAGGTTCAAGAAATATTTGATAAAAAAAATGAACCTAAAGAGTTTTTAGAAATAGAAAAAACAAAGATAGAGCTTCCGCCTAACACCTATTCCTTTGATGATCTTCCTTCAATAAATAATCAAAGAAAAATTGCTGAGGATTATCTTCGAAATAGAAAAATTTCTACTGAAGGCTTATTTCTTTGCACAAGAGGACAATATGCAAATAGAATTATAATTCCTTATTATAATAAAAACAAAGAGCTAATTTATTATAATGGAAGAAGCCTTTCTAATGAAGGCTTAAGATATTTAGGCCCTCCAAAGACTCTTGGTATAGGAAAAGGAGATGTTCTTTTTGTGCCAAATTGGCCTAAAGAAGGAGAAAAAATATACCTTACTGAGGGGGAGTTTGATGCTTTGTCTTTGAGTCAAGTAGGATTTAATTCTGCTGCTTTCGGTGGGAAAAACCTATCTGAGGCACAAGCTGAGATATTAAAGCCCTACACCCCCGTTATTTGTTTAGACGCAGATAAGGCCGGAGCCGATGCATTAATTAAAATGGGTGATTTCCTGCTCAAAAAAGGATTTAAAGATGTGTTTTTCATAAGAGCACCAAAAGAACATAAAGATTGGAATTCAATGTTGCAAAGCGATGGAGAAAAAATAATTAGAATCTATATTAATAATCATGAAAAAAGATATGATAATTTTGTAGGAACAGAACTAAAAGGGAGAAGAATATGCAATTAAAATCAAAACAATTAGAGTACTTTGTTGGCAAGGTCTGTACTATTTTTACTATTCCAACCAACAGAGACTTTAAGTCAGAAAATCCATCAACATTCCCACAGCCGGTTTTTCATTATTTTGTTGGCAAGGTTTTAGAGGTTGATGAAAAGGGTATATTCATACAGCAGTGGAATAACAACAAGAAATTAAGAAGCTATTTTTTCTTGAACCATATTATAGGCATATCCGAAGAGGAAATATTAGATCCATCAAAACCAGAAGATGCAAAAGTCATAGAAGATTTTAAGAAAATTAATGAAAAAGCTATTAGCCAAGGTGATAAAAAGTATCAAGAATTAAAAAAACAGCAAGAAATTATTAAATCTAATCCAAATTTAGATATAGAAGAACTATCTAAATTGTCTGATAAAATTAAACAAGAAATATAATAAATAATTTACTATGAAATCTTTTTCTGATTATATCAATAAGCGCAGCGATTTAACAGTTAGCGAAATGGCCTATGATCCAATGACTTGGAAAAACGAGGATGGGACAGAAGAAACTGTTGAGGAAATAAGGAAAGCTCCTATTTTTTTTGACCAAGACGATATAGAATATTTATATCAATTTCCTCCTCAATATTGGTCTAGCGCTTTACAAAAGAGATATGGAATTTTATTGCAAAAAGCACACGAAGCACAACAATCTAGCTCTAAATTCAATGATATTCAAGATGTTGTAGTTTCAAGAGTGAAAGGCGGAAAAGATATTGCGTTTAGAGTTAATACAAACGTAAATGAACTTTTAGATAAAATCACAAGTGACGTAGATGATGTTAAACTCTCTCAGCTAAGATTAAAAGATCCAACCTCCGGCGAATCGGGAAGAGATTCTTATATTAAGCATTTGGAAGAAAAGAAAAAAGAAGGAAAAAGATACGGAGCACATGGATTTGTATTAAAGAATTGGAAAAGAGATGGAAAAGTATCTGTGGCGGAAGGATATGTAGAACAAGATCAAAAAACTATAGCAAAAAGATTAGGCACTTTATATCAAGCCATTGAAGACGGATGGCTAGACGAAGATATAGAAAAAACAGACCCAGAAGCCATCAAAAATAAACAAAAAATTAATTTTGGCGGTGGCGGAGAAAGAAAACTGCCGGTGTTTCAACCTGGAGCCCCTGCTGCTAGAAATTCACTTGTAGACACAGACGGAGAAGTTAAAGTTTGGGTGACAACAAGCGGTAAAAAAATTCGTGGTTATTTGCCTATACTGAAACCAGCTTTTATGGTTGATACAAATGCTGTTGAAGCACATAGCTTTGCTAAAACTGCACGTCAACAGATAGATTCAGATTTGAGATCTGATGATGGATTAAGAGAATATTATTCAATAATAGATGTAAATTCTCCTAATCTAATAAATGTACAAAAATTGGCCGAAGTTGTTGGAAAAATAAATAAAATTCAATCTGAAATTAAAAAACTTCCACCTCAATCTAACGAAAGACAACAAAAACAAAAAGAACTTGGAAGACTTAATGCTTTGGGTGTTATAGCCGAGTTTTTAGGAAATGTCAATTTGGGCATAAGAAGCAGAAATGAAAAATTACTTAGAAGACTTGGATATAAGAAAGTTTCTGCTGAGGATATGCAAAGAGCTATATCCCAGCTTGGGACTAGCAAAAGTAAAGTTGCAGATAAATTAAGGTCTCAACTTAGAAAAGCCGCCGCTAATGAAAACCCAGAACAAGAGTCAATTAAGGTAATTAGAAGTTTTATAGAAAGAATAAAAAGCTATTTTGATGTAAGAGAAAGTCAAATTAGAAAAACCGCAGCCAGATACGACGTTCATCAATGGAATATAAAACACCATAGCAAAGATGAAAGAAAAGGCCACACAGACCTAACTGGCTTTGGCACCATCAATCCTAATAAACAACAAAAAGAAAGAGTTCATGGTTCCATGAAACAAATATTTGATTCTGATTCTCAAGCAAATGAGTTCTGGAATCATTTATTGAATGAAAAGCAAATAAGACAAAGTGTAATAAATGGAATTGATAGAAAGATTGACTCTATAGGAGGAGATGCCGTATCAGATGCAATAAAATACGCTCTAACTCAACCGGGCAATAAAGATATGCTGGATAAACTTGCTACAAGATATTTTCAAAGAAAAGGATCTGTAAAAGCTGTTACTTCGTATGCGCAACTTTACATTGAAGGCGAGACAGACTCTAGAAAAGCTAGATCATTGATAAACAAAATAGCCGAGCAAGGCTCTAAGCAAGGCAATAATTATTGTCAAAGCTTGTTGCAACTCCATAGACGTTTTCAAACAAGAGTTTTTCCAAAGGTTAGAACAACTAGACAAGAGAATCCAAATGACATCTCTTTAGAATCTGTTTTTAGAAGGTTTTATGATGAACACATAGATATTCATCCTAAACAAAGTCATGAAATAGGCATTCTGTATGATAAGTTATTAGATGCTTCAACAACTCCTATTGAAAAAGAATCTATCAAGAAAGAAATATTAGAAAAAATTGAACAACAAGTATCAAAAGATGCAGAAAAAGTCTCGAGAGAAACAACCGCAGCGATAAATAGTTCTGGGGACAGCGACGTATCAGAATCAGATAAACAATTGGCTCAAAATGTTGTTTCTGTAGGTTTGGCTCACTTGTCAAAATCAGTAATGTCTAAGGTGAAATCTACATTCTTAGGCATAAGATCTATTTTTTCAAGAGCACCACAAAAACCTCAAGCACCTCAAGTTCAAGCGAAGCCAGCTAAATTGCCAACAACAATAACTCAAACAAAACCACAAATTGGTGATAAAGCTGCTGAAGAACCTAAAGCTGATCCTCAATCTTTTATTAGTAGATTTTTGGGAAGAAGACCAACCAAATAAATAAATGATTATCAACTAGGAAACAAAGTTTTTAGTTTGTTTTCATAATCTTCGTATTCTTTTTCTGATAAAGAATCAACAATAGAAGACATAACCCCTCCAGCCCTCTCAAATTCTTTACTTTTCGCCAAAAGTATAGACAAAGGAGGAATTGATATGTCCGAAGGCGGGTTTTCTTTATGATAATGAAATAAAATAGCTTTAATTAGAATATCCACCTTTGTTTCAGAATCTAATTTAGAAAACTCTTGAATAATGCTACTGCCATCACCAGAATCTATAGGAATTGTTCTTTTTCCACTTATTGAACTTTCTTCTGGACTAGGAGCACCACCTGTTGTATGCAATCTTTCTATTTCATCGTCTGATCTATCCTCGTGACCAGAAGATTTAATTTGATCTTCTCTTTCGTCTTCCCAATCTGATTGAAGTTCTGCCGCATATTTTGCTATTATTGAATTTAAATTTAATTTAAATTTGCTTATTATTTCTGGTATCTCTTGATCTGTATTTTCTAAAATAATATTATTTTTAATTTCAGAAATTATTTGTTCAAATCTTTCCTGAAATTTATTATAATTTAATAGGCTGTTTTTTCTATTTTTATATAAATAAATTATATTCTCTGTTTTATTTTGTCCAACAGACCCTATAAACCTCCCAAATCGCCACAGAGGGCTTTTATTATTTTTAGGGTCTACTTGTGCCCCTTGATTATTTTGAGACGTTTTAGCCTTATTATGAACGCTCAATAAATCTTTTTCGAGGCTTTTAATTAATTCTATTAATTCTAGATTGAAATTTTTAAATAATTCGAATTTATTCATAAATTTATCTAGGGGAGTATTCACTAATCTTTTTTAATGACATTATGTAAGAATCGAATCTGTGAAATTCACTAGATAAATATTCTAACTTTCTTTGTTCAAAATCCAAATCTTCAGATTCTCCCACTTCGAATATGAATTCTTTTCCTTTTCTTCCAACTACCTTATATCCGTGCATGAGCAAATAAGCTCCTGCTCCCAAATCACTTACTGTTTTTTTCATTTCTTTCCTTTCTTTCTTTAGTTTGCATTTTCCGCTGCTATCAAACATCCTTTTGCAACTGAATACAAAGGATCTTTAGGTCTAATTACATTTCCTACTTTCAATGTTGATAATTTTGCTTGTTCTAAAATTTTAGCAAATAAGGTGTCAAATCCTTTCGGCATACTAGTACCACCAGCCACTATAATATCTACTGGGCTTTCTGATCTGGCTTTATTTCCAGCCTCTTCAATTCCTTTCTTAATCCCCTGTACTGTATGATGAATCATGATTTCATATTGAGATTTGATTGCTCTTTGGACTAAAGTATCTGGATTCTCCAAAGTTAGATCAGCATGCATTTTTTCTTTATTTACATATGTTGTTGTTTCTTCGCCAATAGCTTTTGAAGCCATTTTGTCGATCCAATCTCCGCTATTGACCAAAGAGAATTGAAAAACAGGAGCGCCATATATTGCATAACACAAATTCACCATTCCTGCTCCAAATGATATGCCAATTCCAGTCCAATTTTTCTCTGTCAATTCGGCGTAAACCAATGCTAAAGCTTCGTTTATTGGGTGAGCGTCTACTTTATATCCTTTTTCGCTCTCATAAGCCTTGAACATAGCTTGAAGTATTTTCGAGTGATAATCAGCATCAGTTTCTTTGTTTATTGCATTTGCAGGAACTGAATAATAAAGCTTTTCGTCTGGATGGTCAATTTCTCCTATTAGGCTATGGCACATTACATTCATGATTTGCTGAGCGTGTTTTTCTTTTGGATTCAAACATCCGTCTTTCATTGGTCTTTTTAGTTCTAATTGATTCATGGTGTAAGCCATATTTACAGCCGCTTCTCCTAATGCATAAGCTAAATTTGCATCTTCTTGCTCAATTAGTGGGACGCCTGCGTTTTTCATCATGTTGAAAACAAATCTATTATCTAATGGCATTTCTAAAAATGCATTTACTTCTTTCTTGAATATTATTTCTTTATCTTTTCTTTTTGCGCTTACAAGATGATATGTTCCGCAGTCAAAACCAATTCCACTCATTTTTTCTCCTTATTTGTTTTCTTTTCCAAATTTTAGTTTATTGCTTGGAGCAAAATCCGGTATTGCCCATTCTACTTTATCATCTTCTTTTTTTGCTACCATGCCAGAAATTTCACTGCCACCCAAGTTTAAATTAGTTACACTTCCATCTAATTTTATGTTAAGTTCTAAAGCTATATTTACTAAAAGCTCATTATTTTTAGTAACAATTTTAATTTCGCCTGGTTTTATTAAATTTCCCATATAATTATATACTAATTTTCAATAAATTAATACCCTCTAATATTTCTTTTTCTGTGAGCTCAAGAGTGCAAGGTTTGTGAACTTGACGAGATTTAGGACAACAGATCCAGTTGTAACAAGGCCCGCAATTCCAGTCTCCGTTATCTCTATGTTTTTGAACAAGATTAAATTTGTAATACTTTCCATAAACTTTACCGTCAGTAAATGAAAATATTCCCAAAAGAGGCTTGCCTAAACCACCGGCACAGTGAAAACCAGCCGTGTCAGTGCTTATTATATAGTCACTTGAATATATTGTTGCCATCCATTGTTTTATTGAAAGATCGTCCCAAATTTCTATTCCTAAATCTTCTATTTCTTTTATTTTTTTATTATGCAAACATATCAAATTAGCGTTTTCTTTTTTTATGTGTTTATTAATTATATCAATTTGATTTATAGTAAGACTTCTAGAAGCAATTGCCGAAATGGGGCACAAAGCATAGCATGGCCTTTTGTTTTTTAGTTTATTTTTAGCTTCTGCAACAAGATCCTCATCTATTCTAATATGCATGTTGTGATTTCTTAATTTAAAACCACAGTAATTTGCCAATATGTCCGACCTATTTAAATCAGAATAGGGAGCAATGCTCATTTCATAACTAGTGCAAACCCCTGTTGTATTGTAATGAATTAAAAAATCAGATTCCTTTATTTCCTTGCAGTCAACAACATTATCTATAAAAGGATGATCCGAAGCTGCTTCGATATATTTTTTCGGACAAGCAAAAGTAATAGAAGCACAAGGCATAATTTTCTTTATGTCTTCAAACAACATTCTAGTTATAAAAATGTCGCCCAAACCACAGTCATCAACCCTAATTAATACTTTGTTATGAATTTCATTAAATTTTTCAATGCTTATTTTTCCAAATCTATTCATCAACTAATATAGTTAACTATTTGATGTAACCATAATTGAAACTAATATTTGAACTTCAACAGGTTCTAAAGATTCATTTTTAATTTCTATAGAGCTTATAGAAACATCTCCCGCATCGAAAGTTTGTGTGTGACCGGCAGGTAAATCCAGTACCGCCTCGGTCGAACCATTTAGTCTTATTTTTATTGATTGAGAGTCGTTTTTATTTGTTATTTGCGTAAAATAAGCGTATCCGCCTGCATCTCCAAGAATATCAGCTTTATTATCTTGGAAATCTGAATTTTCTTCTGCTGTTATGTTGTAAACTTTTGGATAATTATTTGTTCCGTGATCTAAATATTGAATTCCATCATCCTCTAAAACTTCTATAAAAGCTTCTTCTAAAGAAACTTGAGGATAAGCAAAACGCTTCCAATAGTTACAGTCTCTAAAAGTATCTCCATCTTTTAATATTCTGTTTACTTTGTTTGGCCCCATTATATAAACACTTCTTTGTCCTGATGACATTTGTCCCTGCATTGCATTTACTAATTTTATTTTAAATAAACTCATATACCCTCCATAATTATATATTTACAACTCTTCTAAGTTTTTAATTTCTTTAATATAAGAAAATTCATTTTTTAACTTCTTTAATTCAGATTCTTTTATTATTTTTGAATTTTTATCTAGTAAATAATATAAATCATCTTTACAAGCTAAGAATAATTCTATTTTTGGATAAAATTTTTTTATTTCTTCGACTTCAATTACTAAAGATTTTAAAACTTCAATAAACTTTCCACTATAAAAAACACATATTTTGTTATAAACCTTAGAGTATTCAGAAATAGAAATCATGAAAGAAAACGACGAAATAATTATTAATAAGACTTTAGAATCATTTTTAGAACAATTTGGTTCTTATGATTCTTATACTAAGATAGTTTTAGAAGAATTTTTTAGAGAAATTTTAAATGCAAAATCAGATTTTCATATATCTTGCGAGAAGAGACAAGAAGGGAATTAAATTAATAGCTAATTTTTTACATGATGGTAAAACTTATCCAATTAAAATAAAAGCTGAAAATATAGAAGATTTTCAGCTCTCCTTTCAGATAAAAAATTTACTTTATCTTGAAATTGAAAAAAATAAATTAGAATATGAAATGTATATGGAATCTGCTAGCTCTTTCAATGAGTTAAAAGAATCTCTACGAAAAAGAGGATATACAAATTTACCTATACAACAATTTAATTTAAGACTTCAAGATCAAAACCAAACAGTAAATGAAAAATTATTTTTAAATAAAAAATCACTTATGTTAAGAAAAAAATCAGATCAAGCTCGTCTTACATAGCTTTTTTTGATGTAGAAAGACCCCATAGTAACTTCTATTAAAAAATTGTCTCCATCAACTTCCGCTATCTTTCCGCCATTTTTCATAAAATCTTTAATGACTCTTCCCATTTGCCCGTTTTCTAAAGTCATTATGTTTGACAATTTTTTAGAATTTACTTTTGATTCAACTTGTATTCCTAGAGGATATTTTTTCTCTATTTTTGAATCAAATTGTTCTTGTTGTTTAATCCACTTTCTAAAGTGTTCTATTGATAAATTATCTTCATTATACATAGTAATTTTTTCACTCCTTTGAAAAAAAAGAAATTAAATCCTGTGAATTTATATATTCTGCATTTTCATATTTTATACCACTAGAATGGTCAAAAATTTTTACCCCAGACTGCTTCAGCCAATATAATTGTTTGTCAATTATATTTTGGGACATTATTTGTTGCGGGTATTGATACAGTCCATTTTCCATTAAAACTGCTCCTGGACGTTCGTCTCTAAAAGCTTCATCGCAACAGAATAAAAATAAATTTTTAACATTGAATCTATAAGAAAGACTTATGGCTGCACATATAGAATTTCTATAATCATCCAAATAAACATTCAATATGTTGGGCGGACTCGAATAATCCAAATCTTCAGGAGGCTTATAAAAATAAATTTCATTTTTATTTTTATAACCTTCTATAAATTTTGGATTTGTTCTTATTGAAGAAATTAAACCTGGGTAATAGTTGTGTTTTTTGGGCAAATAAGATTCACATTCATTATAAGGATTATTAGCTAAATAATAAGACATTGTTCTTTTTATTTTTGCACCTTCTCCAACCATTTTCCAATTTCTTAAGGCTCCATTCACTCCAATAATTCTCAATTCATTGTTTGGTATTTGGCCTAAAATTTCTTGTTTTTCTATCCAATCAAGACCATCTGAACATATGGCCATATTTGAAAATGTCAGTTGAGGAATTTCTAATTTAGATTTTTTTAAATTTTCAAATTCATTTTCTAAGCAAATTTTTTTCTCCTTTAAATAAAAATTATTTATATCAACGCAGTCTGCTCTTGAGCAAAAATCACGAACCCAAACATTATCTTTTGATAAAATATATTTATTTTTTTTAAATTTTTTAATTCTCATTTTTTGGGATCACAAGGAACAAGTGCAAAGCACGGTCTGTCTTCATTGCCTAGTAAATTTGAAGAATCAAATTGAATAGGCACAGGGCCGCCTCTATAAACTAGCGGTATTTCTAAATTTTCTGGTATTTCTAATTTTGCCGTTATTTCACTTGGCATCTTCACTTCAATTGAATCTGGTATTCCTGTAACCTGAATCACCTCTGGTATTCCAGAAGCATCTACTTTTATCTCTGGGAATTTTGGCACAACAAGACTAATAAAATTAGGTAGATTACCAGAGTCTATGCTTATAGATTTGGGTATATCCATTGCTTTTATTTCAATTGTTTTAGGAATTACATTTTCATTAATAAGTCTTATTTCATGAGCATGTAAAAGAGGTTGGCTTTGATAAAGCTCTATCCTATCAGGCAATTGAGAATTTATAGAAATAAAATCTGGTATATCATGTTTCACTGTTATTTCAGGAAATTTAGGAACAACTACTTTTATTTCTGATGGTATGCCTATATCCGTATTATCTATTTCTAATTTCATAGATTCATCAAAATCATCTATAAAATTCTCATCCAACATTTTTGATCTTGGTAACATTGGCGTTCCACCACCACCACCACATACTACTTCAACCGTAACAGTTGGAGGACTTCCCCAAGTAACAGTAACTTCTGGGGGGCTTCCCCAAGTAAAGCTGCCGCCAACATCTGGTGGACTGCCCCAAGTAAAGCTGCCACCAAAAGTAGCTGTAGGAGGACTTCCCCAATCGAAGCTACCACCAAAAGTAGCTGTAGGAGGACTTCCCCAATCGAAGCTACCACCAAAAGTAGCTGTAGGAGGACTGCCCCAATCGAAGCTACCACCAAAAGTAGCTGTAGGAGGACTGCCCCAATCAAAGCTGCCACCAAAAGTAGCTATAGGAGGACTGCCCCAATCGAAGCTACCACCAAAAGTAGCTGGAGGAGGACTTCCCCAATCAAAGCTACCACCAAAAGTAGCTGTAGGAGGACTGCCCCAATCGAAGCTGCCACCAAAAGTAGCTGTAGGAGGACTGCCCCAATCAAAACTGCCACCAAAAGTAGCTGGAGGAGGACTTCCCCAATCAAAGCTACCACCAAAAGTAGCTGTAGGAGGACTGCCCCAATCGAAGCTGCCACCAAAAGTAGCTGTAGGAGGACTGCCCCAA
>Ga0214917_10000790_pt1 | contig 41170 bp, 43 predicted proteins | sample LL_1208_BB_MetaG_FD_177983 | JGI IMG/M metagenome (GOLD analysis project Ga0214917, IMG submission 177983) | Freshwater microbial communities from Lake Lanier, Atlanta, Georgia, United States - LL_1208_BB | ecosystem: Environmental > Aquatic > Freshwater > Lake | place: USA: Georgia | collected... | reverse complement strand
ACCACCAGCAGCAGCACCCAGGCCGGCACGCTGAACAGGGGTGTATCGAAGCTCAGGGCGCGCCCATGCAGCAGGCTCAGGCCCGCCGCCAGGGCAATCAGCGCGCTGATTGGTCCGGCGCTACCGCTCCACTGGCGCTGCAGGCGCCAGCGGGCCGAGAGGATCACCGCCGGAATCAGCGTGGCCAGGGCCGTGAGGCTGTAGCGCAGCACCACATCGCCCAGCTGCGCGGCTGAATCCCCGATCAGCACCAGCAGCACCACCAGATTCACACCGGCCTCCAGCCCGCGCTGATGGATCCAGGCTGCCCCCAGCCAGCGCCAGGCCTGGCGCGGATCCAGGGCCTGCTGGTCGTCCAGCGGCCATCGGCGGCGCAACCACTTGAGGGGCCCCAGGCTCAGGGCCTGCAGCAGCCCCAGCACCGCCGCCAGCACCACCCCACCGCTCCAGCCCCATCCCTCAAACAGCGCCCGATCCAGTTCCTGGCCCAACCAGGCGAGCACCAGGGCGCCACTGGCAGAAAGGGCCATGCCAGGGGCGATCGCCAGCAGGATCAGCCGCCACGCGGTTGCGGCCTGGCCTTCACGGGCTGGGCTGGGGCTGGGGCTCGGGATGGCGGTGGGTGTGAGGCCGGGGCGCGGCATCTCCACACCGGTGGCGGCTTCCAGCAGATCCAGCAACTCCTGCAGCACCGCCGGGGCGTAGGTGGCGGCCAGTTGCTGCTGCAGGCTGCTCAGGGCACTGCGCTGGCGGGCACCCTGGCTGTGCAGCACCTGCAGCAGCAGCGCCTGGCCGGCCAGATCCCGGATGGGAGCCTTCAGCCCCTCCTCCGCGCCGAGGGCATCCATGAGCCGGTTGCTCAACGCCGGGCCGGATCGCAGCCCCTCGGGCTGTGCCTGCAGCCAGGCCCTCAGTTGCAGCCCCAGCTCTCGCCCCTTGCCCTTGCTCATGCCCGCGAATCGATCGATTGAGGCCGTTCACAAAAAAAGCTCACCCGCTGGAGGGTGAGCCTTGATCCATGCATTGCAGGCTGAATCAATCAGCCTTGCTGGCCTGCAGGCGGGCCCGGGCCCGGGCCAGTTCCTGCTGGGCCTTCACTTTTTCAGTGCTGGTGGGTTGGCCTTCGAACTGGGACGCGGCGGCTTGCGCTGTTTCCAGGTCTTTGGCGGCAGCTTCGGCATTGATGGCGGAGCCGAGCTCGGCGGCATTCACCAGCACGGTGACCTCATCGGCCTCCACTTCAGCGAAACCGCCCTGCAGGGCGATGGCCTGCCAGCCATTGCCCTCACGCACCCGCATCACACCGGTGTCGATGGCGGTGAGCAGCGACACGTGGCCCGGGAGGATGCCGATCTGGCCCGTGGTGCTGGGCAGGATCACTTCGTCGGCGCGGCCGTCGAAGACGCTCTGATCAGGAGCGAGGACGCGAAGAGTCAGGGTCATCGGGATCAGCCCTTGGCTTCGGCGAGGATCTTGGCGGCCTTGGCCTTCACCTGATCGATGTTGCCCACCAGGTAGAAGGCAGCCTCGGGCAGATCATCAAGTTCGCCGGCGAGAATCTGGTTGAAGCCAGCAATGGTTTCTTCCAGCTTCACGTACTCACCCTTCTGACCGGTGAAGATCTCGGCCACGAAGAACGGCTGGGAGAGGAACTTCTCAATCTTGCGGGCGCGATCCACCGTGCGGCGGTCGTCCTCGGAGAGTTCGTCCAGACCCAGAATCGCGATGATGTCCTGCAGTTCCTTGTAGCGCTGCAGGGTCGACTGCACAGCGCGGGCGGTGCGGTAGTGCTCGTCGCCCACCACGGAGGGCTGGAGCATGGTGCTGGTGGAATCCAGGGGGTCCACAGCGGGATAGATGCCCTTGGAGGCCAGGCCGCGGCTGAGCACGGTGGTGGCGTCCAGGTGGGCGAAGGTGGTGGCAGGTGCGGGGTCGGTCAGGTCGTCGGCGGGCACGTAGACGGCCTGGATCGAGGTGATCGAGCCTTCGAGGGTGGAGGTGATGCGCTCCTGCAGGGCACCCACGTCGGTGCCGAGGGTGGGCTGGTAGCCCACGGCCGAGGGCATGCGCCCCAGCAGAGCGGACACTTCGGAGCCGGCCTGCACGAAGCGGAAGATGTTGTCCACGAACAGCAGCACGTCCTGCTTGTTCACATCGCGGAAGTGCTCGGCCATGGTGAGGGCCGAGAGGCCCACGCGCATGCGGGCGCCGGGGGGCTCGTTCATCTGGCCGTAGCAGAGGGCCACCTTCGACTTGGAGAGGTCGTCGGAGTTGATCACTCCGGACTCCTTGAACTCCTCGTAGAGGTCGTTGCCCTCACGGGTGCGCTCGCCCACGCCGGCGAACACGGACACACCGCCGTGCTCTTTGGCGATGTTGTTGATCAGCTCCTGGATCAGAACGGTCTTGCCCACGCCGGCGCCACCGAACAGGCCCACCTTGCCGCCCTGGCGGTAGGGAGCCAGCAGGTCGATCACCTTGATGCCGGTTTCGAACACCTTGGGCTTGGTTTCCAGCTCGGTGAGCTTGGGGGCCTCGCGGTGGATAGGGGCGGTGGTGCTGTTGGCCACAGGGCCCTGCTCATCCACGGGCTCGCCGAGCACGTTGAAGATGCGGCCGAGGGTGGCTTCACCCACGGGCACGGAGATGGGAGCACCGGTGTCGGTGGCTTCCATGCCGCGCACCAGGCCGTCGGTGGTGCTCATGGCCACAGCGCGCACCCGGTGGTCGCCGAGGAGCTGCTGCACTTCAGCCGTGAGGGCCACGGTCTGGCCGGCGGTGTTTTTGCCCTCGATGCGCAGGGCGTTATAGATCTTGGGCAGCTTGCCGGCCGGGAATTCAACGTCGAGAACCGGGCCGATCACCTGCCGGACGATGCCCTTGGTGCCGGTGGCAGTAGCAGCAGCCATTTATGTAAGGAAGTCGCGGGGGACGCGCAGCGGGACCCAAATCCCGCTCGAAGCGGCGCAACCTTACCACCGCGTCGACCCCGGTCGGTCGGTTCGGTGGGGCGCCCGCCCTGGTTCGGTCAACCGCCCCGCCGCCGCCTTGCTGGCCGGTGAGCTGGAGCCATAGGTTGGCACTCAGCGGCCTCGAGTGCCAGATCGGTTCACGGTCGGCCTCTCAAGCCGCCTTCTGTGGCGTCTCAGACGTCATGCCGTTGCTCTCGCAATCCATCCATGGCAGCTGTTTCCCTCAGCGTTTCCACCGTCAAGCCCCTCGGCGACCGCATCTTCATCAAGGTCTCCGAGTCTGAAGAGAAAACCGCCGGCGGCATCCTGCTGCCCGACACCGCCAAGGAGAAGCCCCAGGTGGGTGAGGTGGTGCAGGTCGGCCCCGGCAAGCGCAACGACGACGGCTCCCGCCAGGCCCCCGAGGTCAGCGTGGGCGACAAGGTGCTCTACAGCAAGTACGCCGGCACCGACATCAAGCTGGGCAGCGACGAGTACGTGCTGCTCTCCGAGAAGGACATCCTGGCCGTCGTGAACTGAGCCCAGTTCAGTCCAGATCAGACCGTTAATCCCTCAACCACAGAGAGTCGCCTCCCATGGCCAAACGCATTATCTATAACGAGCAGGCTCGCCGCGCCCTCGAGAAGGGCATCGACACCCTGGCTGAAGCCGTTGCCGTGACCCTGGGTCCCAAGGGCCGCAACGTGGTGCTGGAGAAGAAGTTCGGCGCCCCCCAGATCATCAACGACGGCGTCACCATCGCCAAGGAGATCGAGCTGGAGGATCACATCGAGAACACCGGTGTGGCCCTGATCCGTCAGGCCGCCTCCAAGACCAATGACGCCGCCGGTGACGGCACCACCACCGCCACCGTGCTGGCCCACGCCATGGTGAAGGCCGGCCTGCGCAACGTGGCCGCCGGCGCCAACGCCATCACCCTCAAGAAGGGCATCGACAAGGCCTCCGAGTTCCTGGTCAAGAAGATCGAGGAGCACGCCAAGCCGATCTCCGATTCCAACGCCATCGCCCAGGTGGGCACCATCTCCGCCGGCAACGACGAAGAGGTGGGTCGCATGATCGCCGACGCCATGGACAAGGTCGGCAAGGAAGGCGTGATCTCCCTGGAAGAAGGGAAGTCGATGACCACCGAGCTGGAGGTCACTGAGGGCATGCGCTTCGACAAGGGCTACATCTCGCCCTACTTCGCCACCGACACCGAGCGCATGGAAGCGGTGCTCGAGGAGCCCTACATCCTGCTCACCGACAAGAAGATCGGCCTGGTGCAGGATCTGGTGCCCGTGCTCGAGCAGATCGCCCGCACCGGCAAGCCCCTGCTGATCATCGCCGAGGACATCGAGAAGGAAGCCCTGGCCACCCTGGTGGTGAACCGCCTGCGCGGTGTGCTCAACGTGGCCGCCGTCAAGGCTCCTGGCTTCGGTGATCGCCGCAAGGCCATGCTCGAGGACATCGCCGTTCTCACCAACGGTCAGCTGATCACCGAGGACGCCGGCCTCAAGCTGGAGAACGCCAAGCTGGAGATGCTGGGCACCGCCCGCCGCATCACCATCAACAAGGACACCACCACCATCGTGGCCGAGGGCAACGAGGTGGCCGTGAAGGCCCGCTGCGAGCAGATCCGCAAGCAGATGGACGAAACCGACTCCTCCTACGACAAGGAGAAGCTGCAGGAGCGTCTGGCCAAGCTGAGCGGTGGCGTGGCCGTGGTCAAGGTGGGCGCTGCCACCGAGACCGAGATGAAGGACAAGAAGCTGCGCCTGGAAGACGCCATCAACGCCACCAAGGCGGCCGTGGAAGAGGGCATCGTTCCCGGTGGTGGCACCACCCTGGCGCACCTGGCTCCCGCCCTCGAGGAGTGGGCGTCAGCCAACCTCTCCGGCGAAGAGCTGATCGGCGCCCACATCGTGGCCGCCGCCCTCACCGCTCCCCTCAAGCGCATCGCTGAGAACGCCGGTGTGAACGGCGCCGTGGTGGCCGAGCACGTGAAGAACAAGCCCTTCAATGAGGGCTACAACGCCGCCACCGGCGAGTACGTGGACATGCTGGCCGCCGGCATCGTGGATCCCGCCAAGGTGACCCGCTCCGGCCTGCAGAATGCCGCCTCGATCGCTGGCATGGTGCTCACCACCGAGTGCATCGTGGCTGATCTGCCCGAGAAGAAGGAAGCAGCTCCTGCCGGCGGCGGCATGGGCGGCGGCGACTTCGACTACTGATCGCAGCCAGCCGGCCTGGGCCCTCCAGGCCGGCACCTGATTCCTGGATGCATCGGGAGAGGAGGCTTCGGCCTGCTCTCCTTTTTTGTGCCCAGCCCTGCTGGCGCGCCACCGATAGGGGTGCGGGTTGGTATCGGTTGGCACACGAATCCTGGATTGCGTAGCGCTTGCTACCAAAAAGGGCTCGCCTGCTCAGCAGGGTGCCCTTCGATGTTGCGGGAGCTGCCCTGGTGTTGTTCGCCACCGACCTGGCCCTGCGCAGTGCCAACAACGGCTTTGTGTTGGTGAGTGCGGCCCTGGTGTTGATGATGACGCCGGCGCTGGCCCTCTTTTATGCGGGCTTTGTGCGCAGCCGCAACGTGCTCAACACCATGGTGATGAGTTTCACCGCCATGGCCCTGGTGAGTGTGCTCTGGGTGTTGTTCGGCTACAGCCTGGCCTTCTCGCCCGGCGCTGGCCCACTGGCGCCGTTCATCGGTGGTCTGCAGTGGGCGGGCCTCAGCAACTGGTCGGCCGCCTATGGGGATGGCCAGCTGAGCCATGGGGCCGTGGCCCTGTTTCAGGCCAGCTTCGCGATCATCACCCCCGCCCTGATCTCAGGTGCGGTGGTGGAACGCATGAGCTTCCGGGCCTGGATCCTGTTTCTGCTGCTCTGGAGCACCTTCATCTACCTGCCCCTGGCCCACATGGTGTGGGGGCCAGGCGGTTTCCTGGGCAGCTCGGGGCTGGGGGCGATCGACTTCGCCGGCGGCCTGGTGGTGGAGCTGGCCTCGGGCGTGGCGGCTGCGGTGGCGGCCATGGTGGTGGGGCGCCGCCGCAGTGCCAGGGATGGTCATGCGGCCCCGCCCCACAACGTGCCCTTCATCCTGATGGGTGCCGGCCTGCTGTGGTTTGGCTGGTTCGGCTTCAACGGCGGCAGTGGCCTGGTGGCCGGCAATCTGGCCTCCCTGGCCTGTCTCACCACCAACACAGCCGGGGCCGCGGCGGCCCTTGGCTGGATGCTGATCGAAACCGTTCAGCGCGGCAAACCCACGGCCGTGGGGGTGGCCACCGGCGCGGTGGCGGGCCTGGTGGCGATCACCCCGGCGGCGGGCTACGTGAGCCCGTTGGCGGCGGTGTTGATCGGCTTCGCTGCTGCCCTGGTGTGCAGCTATGCGCTGCAGCTCAAGAACCGCTGGCGCCTGGATGACAGCCTCGATGTGCTGCCCGTGCATGGCGTCGCTGGCCTGCTGGGCACGCTGCTCACCGGTGTGTTCACCCTGAAAACCCTCAATCCCGCTGGTGCCGATGGCCTGCTGGTGGGACAGACCCGCCAGCTCTGGATCCAGGCCGAGGCGATCGGCTTCACCATCCTGTTCGTGGCGGTGGGCACCTACGTGATCCTGCAGTTGATCCGGCTGGTGATGCCCCTGCGGGTGAACGATGTGGAAGAGCAGCAAGGCCTCGACATCAACGCCCATGGCGAGGAGGCCTACAACAGCGAATTCACCAGCTGATGGCGCTCCGGTGCGAAGGGATGTTCAGCCGGGGATGAACGTGAGGGCGACGCCGTTGTTGCAATAGCGCTTGCCGGTGGGCCTGGGGCCGTCGTCGAACACATGGCCCTGGTGCCCGCCGCAGCGACGGCAGTGGTATTCGGTGCGCGGCACGATCAGCTTGAAATCCAGCCTGGTGGCCAGTGCCTGGGGCAGGGGCTGGAAAAAACTCGGCCAGCCGGTGCCGCTGTCGTACTTGGCCTTGGAGCTGAACAGGGGCAGGGCACAGCCGGCGCACACAAACGTGCCGGCCCGCTTCTCGCCGTTCAGGGGGCTGGTGAAGGGGCGCTCCGTGCCCTCCTGGCGCAACACCGCGTAGGCGGCGGGGCTGAGCCGTTGCTTCCACTCGGCCTCGCTCAGTTGCCACTGGGGATCAGTGGCCTTCGAGGCGGCCTCAGCCGGCCGTCCGCCGAGCAGGGGAGAGGCCAGGGCTCCGAGGGTGGCCAGCAGTCCGCGACGGGTCATGGGATGGAAGGTGGGTTCAGACGCCCTTCAGCCAGCCGGCGCTCAGGGCCACGGCCAGCCCAAGGAACGTGGCCAGCAGGGTCCAGGTGATGCGGTTGAGGGTGGCCTCGGCGCTGCGGGCGCTGCTGAACATCGAGCCGCCGCTGCTGGCCAAGCCGCCCATGCCATCGCCCTTGGGGCTGTGGAGCAGCACGCTGATCACCAGCAACACGCCACTGGCCAGCCAGATCCAGGTGAATGCGGTTTGAAGCATGGGGGCAGCCTAAGGGGAGGGGAGCCAGGCCTGGTGGTGCCGTCCCGTCAGACCCCCAGGGTCTGGGGGATGCGGCTGGGCACCGCGGGAGTGCCCGCCGGCACGATCAGAGATTGACCGGTCATCCGGGCGGGTTGGGGCAGGCCCAGGATCTCCAGCAGGGTGGGGGCGATGTCCGCCAGGCCACCGCCTTCCCGCAACTGCACGGCGTTGCCGTGGCCCGGCAACTTGCGCTTCTCGCCCTCCACCAGGATCAGGGGCACCGGGTTGGTGGTGTGGGCGGTCCAGGGGCGGCCGTCGGGCCCCTCCATCAGTTCGGCATTGCCGTGGTCGGCGGTGATCACCAGGGTGCCGCCTATGCGGTTGGTGGCCTCCATCAGCCGGCCCACGCTGCGATCCACGCTGGCGATCGCCTCCACGGTGGCCTCCATCTGGCCCGTATGCCCCACCATGTCCGGGTTGGCGTAGTTGATCACCACGAGGGAATACAGGCCCTTGTTGATCGCCGCAATGCAGTTGTCGGTGAGCTGCTCGGCCGACATGGCCGGAGCCTGGTCGTAGGTGGCCACGCGGGGAGAGGGCACCAGGTGGCGATCTTCGCCGGGGTAGGGCTGTTCGATGCCACCGTTCATGAAGTAGGTGACATGGGGATATTTTTCGGTTTCGGCGGTGCGGAACTGGCGCAGCCCCGACTCCGACACCACCTGGCCCAGCAGTCCATCGAGGGATTCCGGCGGGAAGGCCACGGCCACCGGCAGGCCCACCTCGTATTGGGTGAAGGTGACGACGTTCAGGTTCTCGATGCGCTGGCGTGCAAAGGCATCAAAGTCAGGCAGCACCAGGGCCCTCACCAGCTGCCGCACCCGGTCGGGCCGGAAGTTGAAGCAGATCAGCCCATCGCCACTGCGGATGTGGCCGGGCGCCAGCCGCGTGGGTTCCAGGAATTCGTCAGTGATGTCGGCGGCATAGGAGGCCTCCAGCACCTGCCGGGGGCTGAGGGCCGTGATCTCGGCCTCCTCGGTGAGCAGCCGATAGGCCTTCTCGGTGCGCTCCCAGCGGTTGTCGCGATCCATGGCCCAGTAGCGGCCGCAGATGGTGCTGATGCGCCCTACGCCCGCCGCGGCGATCTGGCGTTCCACCGTGGCCACGAACTCGGGGGCGCTGTTGGCCGGCGTGTCGCGGCCGTCGGTGGTGATGTGGATGGCCACATCCTGGAGGCCCCGGCCGGCGGCCCACTGCAACAGCCCCCCCAGGTGATCCACGTGGCTGTGGACGCCGCCATCGGAACAGAGCCCGATCAGATGGAGGGTCTTGCCGCTGGCCAGGAGCTGGTCGGCCAGGGCATTGAGAACCTCATTGTGGGCGATGCTGCCGTCGCGCACGGCCTGGCCGATGCGCACCAGCTCCTGGCGAATGATTCGCCCGGCGCCGATGGTGAGATGCCCCACCTCCGAGTTGCCCATCTGGTCGTCGGGGAGGCCCACATCGGCGCCGCTGGCCTGGATCAGGGTGTGGGGGTAGGCATGCCAGAGGGCATCCATCACCGGAGTCTGGGCCGCTCGGATGGCGTTGTGGGCATCGTCGTGGCGGTAACCCCAGCCATCCAGGATGCAGAGCACAACGGGGGAAACCGCAGGTCGGCTCGAGAGGGAAACGTTGGGGTGTCCGGCGCGGCTGGCGTCAGCGGCGCTGCTGGACTCGCGATCTGACGACGAAACTGTTGTCACCCGTTCTTTCCTGCTCTACTTCCGCAACGCGTGCTGTGGCCAACCTACAGCCCGCTGTGGCGGTCTCCCCAGCGGCTCCAGGCAGCGTCAGCTTTTGTCCACATCCTTCGATCCTCCTACCATCGCCACTTCGCGTGGGCAGAGAGAGCCGCTCGCCATGTCTGCCGCTCCCACGCCCGGCCGCGTCGAGATTCTCTCGGCTGAGGATCTGGGCCGCACCCTCAATCGCCTGGCCTCCCAGGTGCTGGAGGGCGTGGCCGACAGCCGCCAGCTGGTGCTGTTGGGCATCCCCACCCGCGGCGTGGCCTTGGCGCAGGTGCTGGCTCAGAAGCTAGAGCAGCTCTGCGGCCATCCGGTGGATCAGGGCAGCCTGGATCCCACCTTTCATCGCGACGACCTGGATCGGGTGGGCACTCGCCTGCCGGCACCCACCCAGCTGCCGGTCTCCCTCGATGGCCGCGATGTGGTGCTGGTGGACGATGTGATCTTTACGGGCCGCACGGTTCGGGCCGCCCTGGAGGCTCTGCAGGCCTGGGGTCGCCCCAGGCGGGTGGCCCTGTTGGTGATGGTGGACCGGGGCCATCGGGAACTGCCGATCCAACCCGACTTCTGCGGCCGGGTTGTACCCACCAGCCGCCAGGAGCTGATCGCCCTCTGCCTGCAGGGCGTGGACGGTGAAGAGGGCGTGTTTCTGCTGAAGGGCCCCTGAGGACTAAGCCGCCGCCGAGCCTGGGGCCACCGCCTCCAGTTCATCGCCCCGGAAGTGGGCGCGGAAACGGCCGAAGGCCACGATCACCGGCAGGGTGGGGCTGATGGGGCGACCCTTGAAGTCGTTCAGCACCTGGAACACCTCCCCCTGCTGCCCCTGGAGATCGAAGGGTTGTCCCCGGTGTTCGGGGTGATGGAACACCACCACGCTCTGGCAAACCCTGACCTGATCTCCCGGCTGCATGGAGGGGCGCTTACACATGTGGGGCCATCCTGTCACGCGCAATCAGCGGCGGCAGGCGCTCTCCGGACCGGCTTCCACCACCTTTCCCCCCAGATCCCGACAGGCTGAGCTGAAGGCCTGCCAATCGTCCATCCCCTGGGCGATCTTCTGGTTCACCAGGGCGTTGAGCTGGGCGGCCGGCACATTGGAATCGAGATGGCCGCCGTGGGAGTCGTGCTCCTTCTCGTGGGCAGCACGCAGGCCCTCAATGCCGGCGCTCACCTGCCGGCGCAGGTTCTGGGTGTGCTGCTGCCACCAGGGGTGCTCGATGCGGTTGAGGGCATCGAGGGCCTCCCACCAGCGCTTCTGCGCGATCAGCTTCTGGCTGCGTTCCTTCTGAATCCGGTTGCGATTCCAGTCGTCGCGGAGGTTGTCACCCAGGGCTGTGCCCTCGCTGTTGTGGTCGGCCTTGAGGTTGGCCAGCACCCGCAGGGCGCCGACCAGATCCCCGGCCCGGTAGAGCTTCAAGGCCTTGGCCTCCAGCTGCTGTTGCCAGAGCACCAGCCGTTGTTCGTCGCCCGGGGTGCCGGCGCCTGAGTTCACCAGCTGCAGCTGAAGCTGCAGCGCCCCAGCCCACTGTCCCTGGCTCCAGAGTTGGGCCGCCTTGAGCCGGCGGCAGCGGCCCTGCTCCATCGGCGCCGTGCCCCCCAGCCAGCGCAGGGACGCCAGTTGTTCGCTGTAGCGCAGGCAGTCGTCGAGCCGACCGGCGGCGGCCGCCGCCTCCAGCCGGCGGGGCAGCTGCGTTTCCCACCAGTGGGCCGTACCCACGCCAGCACCCACCAGGCCGAGGGTGATCACCAGCCAGAAGCGTGGCAGCCGATGCCGGCGGATGGCCAATGGAGCAAGCCCGGAGCTGGCACCGTTCTATGGATTCACCACGCCATCCACACTGTTGCGGGGGCAGCGCGGCAGCCGGCCCCTCAGCGCACGGGGCCCAGCCGCTGGGGCTCCAGGGCCTGGCCGCTGGCGAGATCCTCGCCCTCCAGCAGCAGCTGGCCACTGGCCTCGATGCGGAACCGCAGCCGCAGGCGGTCGTCCCCCTGGCGGCCGGGGGGGGTGAGGGCCAGGGCCTGGGGCTGCTGCGGCCAGGGGGTCACCGCTGCCGCGCAGGCGGGGCGGCTGCGCAGGCGGGGCAGCCCGTTCTCGAACACCACCTCGCGGCGCTGTTCCTGGTGCGGTTCCCCGAGCACCAGTTCCAGGGCCTGCTGGCCATCACGGCTGCAGGCCAGCACCAGCTCCAGTGGCCGTTCGCTCGGCCAGGCCTGGCCAGGCACGAACAGGGGATGCCAGCGGTGCTCGCCGCTGCGCTGGTCCCAGCAGCGCAGCGACACCCCACGGCTGAGCACATCCTTCACCGCCACCCCCGGGGTGAGGCTCAGGGCCCCCAGGGCCACGGCCTCCACGGGGCGCTCATCCCGCAGCGGAATGCCCGCGGTGCGCTCCTCCAGCCAGCGGCGGATCAGGGGCAGTTGGCTGCAGCCGCCCACCGGCAGCACGGCGTCGATGTCCCGCAGATCCACGCCGGCGGCCCGGGCGGAGGCCAGCACCGTCTCCAGCAGCTCGTCGAGCAGCCGCAGCAGGCCCTGCTGCTCCAGCAGGGCATCGAGCTGCTCGCGCTGGAGCCGCAGCTCACGGGGCGGCTGATCGGGCTGGGGGCTCCACAGCACCAGGGCCTGCTGCTGCGTGCTCAGGCTGCACTTGAGCCGCTCACAGGCCACCAACAGCCCGCTCTGCTGCTGCTGCGCCTGCGGCACCAGCGCCTCGGCGATCCAGCGGTCGATGTCGCGGCCGCCGATGGCCAGCCCCGCCTTGCCCAGCACCCTCGCGGTGCGCAACCGCTGGCCACTGGTCTCCAGATCGCGGCCTGCGAAGCGCAGCAGTTGGGCGATCGGGGCCGCCCGTCCCTCACCGCCCTCCAGGGCCACCAGGGAGAGGTCGAAGGTGCCGCCGCCCAGGTCCACCACCAACACCCGACTGCCCGGGGCCAGCCCCGCGCCGATGGCGGCGGCGGTGGGCTCATCCACCAGGGCCAGCTCCGGCACGTTCAGCTGGCTGCAGGTGTGGCTCAGCCAGCGGCGGTAGCCGCGGTAGCCGTCGATCGGGGCGGTGACCACCAACCGGCTGGGCTGCAGCTGGGGCGGCAATTGCTGCCACAGGCGCCGCAGCAACAGGCTGCCGGCCTGGTCCGGGCTGAGCCGGGGCCGCCCGGAGCCCGCCGCGGCCGACCCTTCGCCGCTGCCGCCACCGCCACCGCCTTGCTCGCCACCGATCTCGACGCCGATCTCCCGCTTGAAATCCCGCAGCAGCTGGGGGCCGCCCCGCTCCAGCAGGCCGGCCTCGATCACCTGGCGGCCGATCAGGGGTTGGCTGTTCTCGGCGTCGCTGAGCCAGATCAGGCTCGGGATCACGGCCGGCTCACCGCAGCTGTAGGGGGGCAGATCCAGAAGCTCTGGTGCACCGCCGTTGGCCGGCTGGAAGGCCACCACCGTGGTGGTGCTGCCCAGGTCGATGGCGAGGGTGCCGGCCATGGGCCTCAAAGGTGAAGGGAAACCGCTGCCCATGAGCGTGACGCAACCGGCGCCGCCATGGTGAGACCAGCGGGTCCAATTGGCCGATGGATCGGGTGTCTGTGGCGCTGTTCTCCTTTTACCGGGAGGATCCCGAGCTGGCGCGCCGGCTCGATCCGCTGCTGGCCTGTCGTCTCTCGCGCAGCTGGGGAACGCTGCGGATCGTCTGCCGAGATCTGTCCCATCGAGAAAAGGTGAACGGTGTGATCGCCCTGCTGCGTCCTCCCCTGGAGGCCCTTCAACTGGCGCGCCAGATCAGCCTGCTGGTGCCTGGCCAGGAGCCGCTCACCTACCCGGTCACGGTGCCGTTGCCCAGCAGCCTGCTGGCCTAGAGTTAGCTGAACGGTGAGTGCTTCATGTATCTAGGCGTCGATGTCAGCCCGAAGGAGCTGGCCCAGCGGGCCGAAAGTCTGGTGCGACACTCCAGCAATCGCTATCTCACCACCGTGCGGATTGCCTTCCGCGCCAAGCAGCGCCGCTTCGATGATTTCGACGGCCTGCTGGAAGACTCCATGGTGAAGCCGGTGCAGCGGGCGATCATCGAGCTCAGCGATGAGCAGGATCAGCCCGATCTGCTGCCTGGCTGAGTTGCATCCCGATGGCTGCGGCCATGGCGCGGGAGGGAGAGGGCTGGCGTTTGGCATGGGATGCCGAGCGCCAGCCCTTTTCCGTGTTGATCGGGGGAGAGGGCTGGGCCGTGGAGCTCAGGGACTCCGAAGCGCTGGCCCTGCGCGATGCCCTCGCGGATCTGGTGGCCCAGCATCAAGCCCTGGTGGATCAGCTGATGGCGGAGGAGGCCATCAGCCTGGAACTGGAGCGGGGCGCCTGGTGGCTGGCCATCGATGGCGACCGCAGCAACTGGGCCCTGCGGGTGGTTCTGAGCCCCACCGACCAGCAACGGGCCTTTGAAGGTGCCTGGTCGGCCCAGGCCAGCCGAGCCTTTGCGGTGGCGTTGCAGCAACTGCACGGCCAGCCCTGAGGGAGGGTTGCGATCAAGGAATCGCGATCCAGGACGCGCGACCTAGAACGCGAGATCCAGAGGCGAGATTTGCGACTGATCAGCACTGCTGATCCCGGCGCTTCTCCCAAGCCAGCCGGAGTTCTCCCCAGTCTTTTGCACTGGTTTTCCACAGCTTTGGCTCCCCCATGGAGCGTCTCCGCTGGGGGCTGGGGAGAACCGGCCCAGCTGAGGCTTTCCCGTTGACAGTCGCCTGCGCGCCACGACCGGGGGCCTGGAGCAGGCGAGCCTGCGCACAGAACCCTTGCGGCAACTCAAATCTCGCCGTGAGAGCAGCGCCGGGCCAGGGGCTGGGCCCGCGGTTGACCCCGGCGCCGCGGTGTGGGGAACTGGTGGCCGAACGCAAGGAGATCTGGATGGAGATGGCAATGGAGTCGGTGGGAACGGTCAGCCTGCGGGCGGACGTGCCGGAGCCGTTGCTGCAGTCGATGCGGGGGTTCATCGAAGCCCATCCCAACTGGGATCAATACCGCCTGTTTCAGGCCGCTCTGGCCGGATTCCTCGTGCAGAACGGGGTGCAGACCCGCGAAATCACCCGCTGCTACCTGGCCAACCTGTTTCCCCAGCAGCCCCGTTTCTCGGAGCCGTTGCGTTGAGCTGGTGATAAGCGGCGGTGATGGTGCCGCTCAGCAGGGGCAGGGCCGCCACCAGGGCGAGCACGGTGACGGCGGCGCCGAGCCCGGCCAGGGTGGCCTCAGCCAGAAGGCCCAGGGCGAACGGCACCACCAGGATCAGCCCGGCCATGGCCGTCAGGCCCAGCAGCGAAGGCCAGAGCGGCTCCAGCAGGGCCAGGCCCCTGCGGAAGGCCTCAGAGGGGCTGTGCCTGTCCTGGATCACCAGGCAGGCCAGAAACAGCTGGCTGCTGGCCACCGCCGTCAGCAGCAGCAGCGTGAGCAGGGCTGGAATCAGGCTCAGGCCCGGCACCAGAAACACCACCAGCGACCAGGCCACGAAGCCCAGCAGCCCCGCGAGCGCCAGGGCGGCCCCGGCCGTGCAGAGGGCCAGCAGCAATCGCCAGGCCTCGCCGCCCCGCCAGCGCCGCAGGCTCGACCAGCGCGGCGCCTGGCCTGCGGCAAGGGCCAGACCGGCCCGGCTCAGCCCCTGGATCAGCCAGAGCACACTCAGCCCGTAGAGCGCCAGTCCGGCCCCATCCAGCACCAGGGCCAGGAATCCCTCGGGCCCACTGTGCCCAGCGGCGAACAGGCCCCAGCCCAGCAGGTGCAGGCCAGAGGCCGCGCCGCTGAAGCCCAGCAACACCCCGGGGCAGCGCCTCAGTCCGCGCCAACCGTCCCGCACGGCCTGGCCGATGCGGAGCTGGGCGGAGCGGACGGCCATGGGGAGCAGCGGCGGATCAGAGCGGGCCGAGCTGCTTGAGCAGCCGGGCCGCGCTGCTGTCGGGAACCGGCAGGATCGACAGGCGGTTGCCATTGCGCACCACCGGCAGCTCCTCCACGCTGAACTGCTCCCGCAGCTGATCGAGGCTGAGCAGCTCCGCAAAGGTGCCCACGTACTTCAGGCGCACGCAGTCCCAGCGGGGTGCCTCAGGCTTGGATCTGGGGTCGAAATACTTGTTGGTGGGATCGAACTGGCTGGGGTCGGTGATGCCGGTTTCGATCACCTCCATCATCCCCACGATGCCGGGGGGCTTGGCATTGGAGTGATAGAAAAAGGCTCGATCGCCGATGGCCATGCTGCGCATGAAATTGCGCGCCTGATAGTTGCGGATCCCGTCCCAGAGGGTGGTGCCTTCCTGCTGAAGATGATGAATCCCGTACACATCGGGTTCACTCTTCATCAGCCAGTAGGCCATCGCGTCTTCAGCATTGAAGGCGAGGTTAGCGGTTGTGCCTCAAAGGGCCAGAGCCAGCTGGCGGAAGTGATCGCCGCGGCTCTCGAAATTGGGATATTGATCGAAGCTGGCGCAGGCTGGTGACAGCAGCACCGCCCGGCAACCGAGGGCTGCGGCCAGGTCCCTGGCCAGGGGCATTGCCTGCTGGAGGGTCTCCACGCTTCGCAGCTCACCGCCATAGCCCGCCGCGGCCAGCAGCTGGGTGAATTCCTCGCGGGCCGCGCCGAACACCAGCACCGCAGCGGCCTGACGTTGCAGCTGCGCGATCCAGTCGTGGGCATCTCCCTGTTTCGATTCACCGCCGGCCAGCACCACCAGGGGCCCCTCCAGGGCCCGAAGCGCCACCGCTGCGGCGTCGTAGTTCGTGGCCTTGCTGTCGTTGATGTAGGCCACACCATTCAGTTCGCGGATGCGCTCCAGCCGGTGGGGAACGCCCGGGAAGGATTGGAAGGCCGCCTCCATGGCCGCGCCGGACAGCCCCAGTTCCAGGCCCACGGCCGCCGCCAGCAGCAGGTTCTGGCGGTTGTGATCCCCCGGCATCGCCAGGGCGCGGGCATCCAGCAGGGGGCCGGTTTCAGCCATCACCTGGTGGTGCTCGATCCAGAGGTGGGGGTCGAGGCCCGCCGCCAGGGCCTGCTGCCGGGAGCCTGCGGTGATCCAGCGGGCGTGATCCCAGCTGGCGGCACGGCTGCGCAGGTCGGCGTCATCGCCGTTGAGGATGCGAATGGCGGAGCGCTCCAGCAGGCTGCGCTTGATGGCCCGGTAGTTGTCGAGGCTGCCGTGGCGCTCCAGGTGATCGGGGGTGAGGGTGGTCCACAGGCCGATGTGCGGCGCCAGCGCCGGCGCCGATTCGATCTGATAGCTGCTCAGCTCCACCACCAGCCAGGCCGGCAGGGGCTGGCCGCTCCCCAGGCGCTCCAGGGCCAGCTCGGCGGCGGAATGGCCCACGTTGCCGCACATGGGCGCATCCACTCCGGCACTGGCCAGCAGATGGGCCACCAGGTGGGTCACGGTGGTTTTGCCGTTGGTGCCGGTGATGCCGATCCAGGGCACCGGTCGGGTGGCCTCCCAGGCGGTGGTGATCTCCCCGTCGGTGCGCACGCCGCGGCGGCGCAGCTCCTCCAGGGCCGGGTGATCCCAGCGGATGCCTGGGCTCACGATCACCCGTTCCGGCAGGGCCCCCAGGGCTGTAAAGCTCTCGATCGCAAGCGGCGTGGCCAGCTGCACCGTGATCGCCTCCGCGGCCAGGGCCTCGGCCTTCAGCCGCAGGCCATCGCCGTCGGCGCTCTCCAGCACGAGCACCGCCTCGCCCTGGCGACGCAGCAAGCGGGCGGCCCCCAGGCCGGAACGGCCCAGCCCCAGCACCACGGTGAACGGCTGGGAAATGGGGGCGAACGTCCGTGCCGCGGGGGTCATGGGTTCGGCGCCGCGTCCGGGTACGTGGGCGATTGGGAAGTGGGCGATACTGGAATCGAACCAGTGACTCCTACCGTGTCAAGGTAGTGCTCTACCTCTGAGCTAATCGCCCTCAGGGGCCTTTCGGCCTCGGCAACCTAGCAGCTGGCAGTATTTCAACTACGGCGCATCAGCAGGCGCCAGCGCTCGCGCTTGGTGGGCTGAATCTCCAGGATCTCCAGCTCGCCCCTGCCCTGCAGCTGCACGCGATCGCCCGCCGCCAGCTCCTTGCTGGGGCTGCTCACCGGCTGCCAGTTGATGCGCACGGCGCCGCCGCGAATCAGCTCGGCCATGCGGCTGCGCGACAGGCCGAAACCGGCACTGGCCACCGCATCCAGCCTCAGGGAGGCCTCCACGCTGCTGAGCTGCTTGGGGATCCGCTGGGCCGGCAACTGCAGCTGATCGAGCGCCAGCGCCTCCAGCTGCACCTCCACCGTGCGCACCAGGGCACCCTGGCCGTGCAGCGCTGCCGCCAGCTCGGGAGTCGTCACCAGCTGGGCGCCCCGATCACCCCGCATCCAGATGTCGCCGATGGCCTCGCCCGCCGCGCCGCCCAGCTCCAGGGCCCGGCGCACATCTGCTGGTTCAGCGGGATCGAACAGGAAGTTGCCGCTGACCACCAGGCCCATCAGGGGCGCCGGGGTGGGGTCGGCCTCCAGCTCGGCGCGCCGCAACAGCAGGCGCCGCCGCTCGGCCTGGGGCCAGCCCCCGGCGCTGTGGAGCTCCAGCTCACTGAGGGCTCCGAGCCGCTGCTCGGCCTCTTCGCGAACGGCGGCGGCCACGAAGCCGCTCCACTGCGGCTCCCAGGTGCGGAGCGCCTGCTCCGCCAGGGCGACCAACGCCTCCAGTTCCGGCCGGTGGCGGCAGCCCGCCAGCACCTGCTCCCGCGGCAGCACCATGGGCTCAGCCCTCGTTGAGGCGCACCACGGCCCGGGGTTTGGCCTCCTGCAGCTGGGTCCAGGGCACCTCGCAGCCGCTGGGCATCTCCACCAGCAGCAGCCAGTTCCCCTCCTCCAGCCGGTTGCGCAGGGCGCGGATGCGGTCATCGGCCTCGGAGGTCACGCTGGCGGCGGCGGCGAAGCTGCCCAGGAATCCCGACCCCAGGCCCAGCAGCCCACCGATCAGGTGGGAGCCGATCGGGCCGGCGAAGGCAAAGGTGTCGAGATCGGTGATGAAGGTGAAGGTGAGGCCGGCAAAGAAGCCGAAGGGAATCAGCCAGCGGGCCATGCCGCGCTGCCGCTGCTGGCGGGCCAGGGCGGGGTTGAGATCCGCCACGCTGCTCAACGCGGTTTCACCGCTGCCGATGGCCACCAGCCGCTGCGGAGGCGGTGTGAGCTTGCTCAGCTGCTGCCGCAGTTGCCCCAGCCGCTTCTGCTCCGAGAGCACCACTACCACGCTGCTTCCCACCGGCCATCGGGCTTGGAACGTCCCGATTCTCCCTGCTGCCTGCGGCCGGCTGTCGGGCGGCCTTCAGGGCCCCTCACTACACTTCACCTCCGGCCGCCCCACCCCGCCGGGTCATGACAAAGGTTCTGGTTTCCGATCCCATTGATCAGACAGGGATCGACATCCTGTCGCAGGTGGCCCAGGTGGATGTGCGCACGGGCCTGCCGCCCGAGCAGCTCAAGGCGATCATCGGCGAGTACGACGCCCTGATGATCCGCTCCGGCACCACCGTGACGGCCGAGATCATCGAGGCCGCCGGCAAGCTGCGGATCATCGGCCGCGCCGGCGTGGGGGTCGACAACGTCGACGTGCCCGCGGCCACCAAGCGGGGCGTGATCGTGGTGAATTCGCCCGAGGGCAACACGATCGCCGCGGCGGAACACGCCCTGGCCCTGATGCTTTCGCTGTCGCGCCACGTGCCCCACGCCCACGTGAGCACCATGGGCGGCGGCTGGGACCGCAAGAAATATGTGGGCAACGAGCTCTACAAGAAGAAGCTCGGTGTGGTGGGGCTTGGCAAGATCGGCTCCCACGTGGCCCGGGTGGCCAAGGCCATGGGCATGGAACTGCTGGCCTACGACCCCTTTGTGTCGCCCGAGCGGGCCCAGCAGATGCAGGTGAAGCTGCTGCCCCTGGCGGATCTGTTCGCCCAGGCCGACTACGTGAGCCTGCACCTGCCCCGCACGCCGGACACCGAGAACCTGGTGAACGCGGAGCTGCTGAAAACGATGAAGCCCACGGCCCGCATCGTGAACTGCGCCCGCGGCGGCATCATCGATGAGGCGGCCCTGGCCGAGGCGGTGGCCAACGGCACCATCGCCGGCGCCGCCCTTGATGTGTATGCCAACGAGCCCCTGGAGGCCGGTTCACCGCTGCGGGGCGTCAGCGAGCGGCTGATCCTCACCCCCCACCTGGGCGCCAGCACTGAGGAAGCCCAGGAGAATGTGGCCATCGATGTGGCCGAGCAGATCCGCGACGTGCTCCTCGGCCTGCCCGCCCGCAGTGCGGTGAACATCCCCGGCCTCAATGCCGAGGTGATGGAGCAGCTCAAGCCCCACCTGCAGCTGGCCGAAACCCTCGGCCAGCTGCTCAGCCAGCTGGCCAGCGGCCAGATCAGCGAACTGGAGGTGCGGCTGCAGGGTGAGTTCGCCAGCCACCCCGCGCAGCCCCTGGTGATCGCGGCCCTCAAGGGCCTGCTCTCCACCGCCCTGGGCGACAGCATCAACTACGTGAATGCCGGCCTGGAGGCCAAGGAGCGGGGCATCCACGTGCTCGAGGTGAAGGACGATGCCGCCCGCGACTTCGCCGGTGGTTCGCTGCAGCTGAGCTCCAAGGGCGCCAGCGGCAACCACACCGTGACCGGGGCCGTGTTCGCCGATGGCGAGCTGCGCATCACCACCATCGATGAGTTCCCGGTGAACGTGGCCCCCAGCCGCCACATGCTGTTCACCCGCCATCGGGACATGCCCGGCATCATCGGCCAGCTCGGTTCGGTGCTCGGGGAGCACAACGTGAACATCGCCTCGATGCAGGTGGGGCGCCGCATCGTGCGCGGTGATGCGGTGATGGTGCTGAGCGTGGACGATCCGATTCCCCCCAGCCTGCTGGCCACGATCCACCAGATCAACGGCATCCAGGAAGCCCATCCGGTCACCCTCTGAGGCCGTAGCGATGGTGGCTCTCGCCTGGTGGCGTCTGGAACTTCCCGTGCTGCCGGAGCTGGAGGAATCGCTGCTCTGGAAGCTCAACAGCCTGGGTATTCCCCGGGTGGCCGTGCGCCACACCCCGGAAGCCCCCGAGCAGCGTCAGCTGGTGGCCTGGCTGCCCGAGGCCGATTGGCCTGAGGACGAGCGGCTGCAGCTGCAGGCGGCCCTGGCCCCCTTGGCGGACACCTTCGGCCTGGTGTTGCCGCCCATCCACTGGGAGCACCAGAGCGACGAAGACTGGAGCCTGAGCTGGAAGCAGCACTGGCAGCCGGATCCCGTGGGTCAGCGCTTGCTGATCCTGCCGGCCTGGCTCGACTTGCCGCCTGAGCATGCCGATCGCCTGGTGATCCGCATGGATCCTGGCAGCGCCTTCGGCACCGGCAGCCACCCCACCACGCGCCTCTGCCTGGAGGCCCTGGAAGACCTCGACCTGACGGGCCAGCGGGTGGCGGACCTGGGGTGCGGCAGTGGCATCCTCGGCATCGCGGCCCTGCTGCAGGGGGCCCGTTCGGTGGCGGCGGCCGACACCGATTCCCTGGCGGTGCTGGCCACCACCGGCAACGCCGAAGTGAGTGGCTTCCAGGATCAGCTCACGGTGGCCTTGGGCTCGGTGGAGACCCTGGCGGATCTGCTGGCCGGTGAGCCGGCCGACCTGCTGCTGTGCAACATCCTGGCGCCGGTGATCGAGGCCCTCTGTCCGGCCTTCACCAGCGTGCTGGCGCCTTCTGGGCTGGGGTTGCTCAGCGGCCTGCTGGTGGATCAGGCGCCGCGGCTGCGGCAGGCGCTGGCGGAGCAGGGCTGGCAGGCGGAGCTCACGGCCCAGCAGAGCCAGTGGGGCCTGATGACGATCCGCTGGGCCGGGGGCGGCCCAGGGGCTGATGTTGCATAAGGCACGCTGATCTGTATCCGGTGTTCTGATTGGGCTTCACGGCCTCAAGGCTCCAGAACCCCAGGAACCCCCCCTGGCGGATGTAGGAAGGGTCCGTCCTACGGGCCCGGGTTCACCCCAGGCGCCTGTGAGCTCCAATCCCTTCCATGGCTTCCTACAAGGTCACCCTCATCAGCGAGGCAGAGGGCCTCAACAAGACCATCGAGGTTCCCGACGACCAGTACATCCTCGACGCCGCTGAAGAGCAGGGCATCGACCTCCCCTACTCCTGCCGTGCTGGCGCTTGCAGCACCTGCGCCGGCAAGCTGACCGCGGGCACCGTTGACCAGTCGGATCAGAGCTTCCTGGACGACGACCAGATCGAAGCTGGCTTCGTGCTCACCTGCGTGGCCTACCCCACCAGCGACTGCACCATCAAGACCCACGCCGAAGAAGAGCTCTATTGAGCTCCTGCCCGGGTGGACCTGCTCCACCCGGACTGCGTCTTGCCCCGTGCCACCGCCCTCTGCGCCTGGCCTGCGGCCCAGTCCTCTGCCACCCTGCGGGGTGGCTTTTTTGTCACTGAACCCAGTTGCTGTCGCCGTGACCGCTGCCGCCCCTGCCTCGGCCTCGACGCCGCCCCAGGTGGACCTGCTGTATCCCCCCGGCAGCGAGCACACCAGCCCGGGCGGGCAGTACAGCTTCCGGGTGCTCGGCCCCTGCTGCCGGCTGTTTGATCGCGAGGAGCTGCCCTGGCCCTGCTGTCGCCTGGCCTGGCGCAGCAAGGAGCCCAGCTGGCGCCGGGTGGGGCGTCGTCTGGTGGCCGACCTGGCAGCCCGGCGCTGCCCCTCCTATGCCGTGGAGCTGCTGCAGCCGGGGTCTCGTCCCACGGTGACGGTGCTCACCCTGTTCTCCCTGCGGCTGAGCGCGCCGCTGCAGGAGTGGTGGTACAGCAAGCAGGCGGCCTCCTGCGATCCCGCCAATGTGGCGCCCGCTGCCGAGCAGGGTTCCCTGGGCTCTGGCGCCCCCAGCTGAGTGCCTGCGGGTTGGCTTAGCCAAGGCTTAGCTAAGACTCAGCCATGGCTGGGTGATCGACACGTGCCGCTCACCTGCCTGCTGGCCACATCTGTTTGCTGGGCATACCTGCCTGCTGGCCACAAAAAAGCCCCGCCGGAGGCGGGGCTGGAGTGCAAAGGCGAGCGGGGTGGGCCGCCAAAAGGGCAATAGGCCCTGTGCAGACAGGCGGATCGTCAGAAGTAGATCTTGCCGCCGCCCCACTGCTGACCCTGCACCTTGGGGGCCACCAGGATGAAGCCGGCCATCAGGCGCAGGTCTTCGTCGTTGAGGTCGCGCATCTTCACGAACACATCGCTGCTGCGGATGCTGGGGTGCACGTCGGCAATGCTGTATTCGCCGTCGTAGCTGGTGGGATCCTTCATGTAGTCCACCAGGGCCTCCACGTTGTCGCGGGGCGGGGTGGCCAGGGCGAGGGTCTCGGGATCGAGGCCCACGTTGTGGTTGGTCTTGGTGATGCCACCGGCGTGGCACTCGCCGCAGCTGGAGTTGAACACCTTGCGGCCGGCCTTGATCTCCTGCTCGTTGAAGGTCACCGTGGTGCCATCGGGGTTGGCGGGAACGGTGAGCTGATCGGCGGTCCACTGGGCGGCGTTGGCGGGGGCCACGAGGCCAACCAGCAGGGCCAGGGGGAGCACCAGCAGCCGAACCAGGGTCCGGAGCGCAGAGGAGAAGAAGGAGGCCATCGAAAACGCCGGCAATGTGGCGGTCGCAACCGCAGCAGAGCTCTTGTATCACGGCCAAAGGGCCTGCCGGTGCCCCTGGCCCCGGGCACTCACGAACTGTTGCAGCCTCAGGCTTCGCTGGCGGCCACCTCAAGGCTGAGGAAGTCCTTGGCCAGCTCGGTGTTGGGGAAGATGGCCCGGGCCTCGGCCAGCAGGTCGTCGGGGGTGACGGGGTTGCCCGGCATGTAGCGCGGGCTGAAGTGGGTGAGCAGCAATTGCTTCACACCGGCGGCCAGGGCTGTCTGGGCGGCCATGGTGCTGGTGGAATGCTGCCGTTGCAGGGCCATCTCCGCTTCGGCGTGGGCGAAGGTGCTCTCGTGGATCAGCAGATCGGCGCCGCGCGCCAGTTCCACCGCCGCCTCGCAGAACACCGTGTCGGTGCAGATCACAACGCTGCTGCCTGGTCGCTCGGGGCCGCACAGGGCCTCGCCCTTGATGATGCGGCCGTCCTCCAGCGTGACCGTGCGACCGGCCTTGAGGTCGGCATAGATGGGGCCCGGCGGTATGCCCAGGGCTCTGGCCTGCTCCACATCGAAACGGCCGGCCCTGGGTTTCTGGTCCACCCGGTAGGCGTAGGCCGGCACTCGGTGCGTCAGGGGCGCACAGCGCACGGTGAGGTCGCCGTCGTCGAGCAGCAGGGTGCCCGCCTGGGCCGCCTGCCGCACCCGGTGGCTGCGCAGGGGATAGCTGATGCGGGTGGAGCTGGTGCGCAGAACGCCCTCCAGGTAGTCCCGCAGGGGGTCCGGGCCATAGAGATCAATGCCGCTGCAGGTGCCCGCCAGCCCCAGGCTGGCCAGCAGCCCGGGCAGTCCGAACACGTGGTCGCCATGCATATGGCTGATGAAGATGCGGCTCAGCTGGCTCACCCGCAGGTCGCTGCGCAGGAACTGGTGCTGGGTGCCCTCGCCGCAGTCGAACAGCCACAGCTCGGCCCGCTGGGGCAGCCGCAGGGCCACCGCCGACACGTTGCGGGCGCGGGTGGGAACCCCCGAACTGGTGCCCAGGAAGGTGACCTGCACGGCCGGCGGATCTCCCCGGAAGCTCTGGGGGCATGCTCCCACGCCGGGGCTGGCGGCGGCGCGGAGCACTGGTCACAATGGCCTGTCCTGGCCCCACAGCCGTGAAGCTGCTCCCGCTCCGATCGCTCACCCTGGGGATCGCCCTGGTGGCTCCACTGGTGGCTGGGCGGCCCGTGAGGGCCCAGCCCGCGGTGGATCCGCCGATGCGGGTGCTGTTGCAGGAGGGCCCGGCCCTCAGCGTGCGGGGCGCCGGCCCCGGGGGCCTGCGGTTGCGGGATCGCCAGGGGCGGATCTTGCAGGAATTAGGCGGCGATCAGGTGTTGCAGCTGCAGCTGCGGGGCGGCTGGGTGGAGGCCGTTGCCATGGCTCCTCCCGCGGCTGCCGGCGTGGCCAAGCCCGCTGTGGTGGCAGGGCCGGAGCTGTGGATTGAGCCCATCGCCAACGCCGATGAGGCCAGCCTGTGGGTGCAGCAGCGCCGCTACCGCGGCCAGTTGCAGATCCGCCCCCAGGCGGAGAGCCTGCAGGTGGTGAATGTGGTGCCCCTCGAGACCTACCTGGCCAGCGTGGTGGGCAGTGAGATGCCCGCCAGTTGGCCGCTCGAGGCCCTGCGGGCCCAGGCGGTCGCCGCCCGCACCTATGCCCTCAGGGGGCGCAAGCCCTCGGCCCCCTTCGACCTCAAGGCCACCGTGGCCAGCCAGATGTATCGGGGGGTGGAGGCGGAAACCGACTCAACCCGCGCCGCCGTTGCCGGCACCCGCGGGCTAGTGCTCACCTACGGAACAGCCCTGATCGACGCGGTGTTCCACAGCAGCAGCGGTGGCAGCACCGAGAGCAGCGGCGACCTCTGGGGCCAGCAGTTGCCCTACCTGGTGAGTGTGCCCGATTTCGACGACGAGGCTCCGGTGCGCCAGTGGCGCCAGACCCTGGATTCGCTCCAGCTGCTCAAGGCCTTCCCGGAGACCGGTGGGGTGAGTGCGATCGACGTGGTGGCGACCACCCCCACCGGCCGGGTGCGCCAGGCGCGGGTGGTGGGTCCGCTCGGACAGCTGCTGCTCAGCGGGGCCCAGCTGCGCAGCCGCCTGGGCCTCAAGAGCACCTGGGTGCGCTTCGAGCTGCAGCCGCTCCCGGCGGCCTCCACGGCCGCCATGGCCCAGGGCTGGGCGGGAGCCGCCGGCTTGAACCCGCCGCAACCGCCAGCCATGGCGCCGCTGCCCCCGCCGGTGGCGCCGCCGGTCCAGGCGGCATCACCCGTGCAGCCCGCTCCTGCCGTTCAGCTGGTGGCGGTGGGCCGGGGGTTCGGCCACGGCATCGGCATGAGCCAGTGGGGGGCCTACGCCCTGGCTCGGCGCGGCCAGGGGTATGCGCAGATCCTGCAGCACTACTACCGGGGCACCCAGCTGCGCCCCTACAGCACCCTGGCCGGCGAGGCGTTGGCCCTGGCTCCTGGCGTGGCCCCCGGGGCTCGCCCCTGATGGCGCCCGCGGCCACGCTGCTGCGGCTCTCCGATGCCGCCGCCGTGGCCGAAGCGGCGGCCGAGCGGCTGTTGGGGGCCCTGGCGGGCTCCCGGCCGGTGGGGCTCGCCACCGGACGCACGATGGAGCCGGTGTACGCCGCCCTGCGGCGCCGGCTGGCCGCCCTGCCGGCGCAGCGGCGCGCTGAGCTGCTGGCCGGTTGGCGCAGCTTCAACCTGGATGAATACGTGGGCTTGGCCCCCTCCGATCCCCGCTCCTTTGCTGCGGCCATGGCAACGGCCCTGGCTGCGCCCCTGGAGTTGCGGCCCGGCCAGCTGCAGCTGCCCGATGGCAGCGCCCCGTGGCCGGAGCAGGAGGCCCAGCGCTACGCGGTGGCGGTGGCGGCGGCCGGGGGCATCGGCCTGCAGCTGCTGGGCCTGGGCAGCAATGGCCATGTGGGGTTCAACGAGCCTCCGTGCGGGGCGGATGCCCCCTGCCGCTGCCTGGAGCTCACCCCGGCCACGGCCCTGCAGAACGCGGCCGCCTTCGGCGGCGATCCCGCTGCAGTGCCCCGGCGGGCCATCACCCTGGGGATGGTCGAGATCCTGGCGGCCGAGCAGATCCTGCTGGTGGTCACCGGCGCGGCCAAGGCTGAGATCCTGCGCCGGGCCCTGGAGGAGCCCCCCAGCGCCGCGCTTCCCGCCAGCTGGTTGCTACGGCACCCTCAGCTCACGGTGCTGATGGATCCGCCGGCCGCCTCGCGGTTGGCGCTCAGCTGAAGGCGGCCTGCATCAGTGCCTCGTCGGCCTCCAGGTTGGAGGTCACGCTGCGCACGTCGTCGAGCTCCTCCAGGGCATCCAGCAATCTCAGGCAGCGGGCCAGGTCGGCCGGATCCTCCAATGGGCAGGGGGTCTGGGCGATCCAGCGGTGCTCCCAGCTGGCCACGGGCCAGCCCAGGCGGCGCAGGCCGTCCTGCAGGGCCTCCAGGTCTTCGAAGGCGCCAAACACCTCCGCGCCGATCACGGCGTCCGCTTCGCTCTCCAGCTCGTAGCCCAGCACCGCCGGTCCGCCCTGCTCCTCCAGGACCAGCAACCCCTCCAGCAGGGCATCCTCCTTCAGCCCGGCCATCGCCAGCCGCACTACGCTGCGATGGTCGAACAGATAGCCCACGCAACCGGTTTCCCCCAGGTTGCCGCCGTTCTTGCTGAAGGCCAGGCGGATCTCTGCGGCGGCGCGGTTGCGGTTGTCGGTGAGGGATTCGATCAGCACCGCCACGCCCCCGGGGCCATAGCCCTCGTAGCGCACCTCCTCGAACTGATCACCGCCACCGCCCTGGCCGGAGCCCTTGGCGATGGCCCGCTCGATGTTGGTGTTGGGCACCCGCGCCGCCTTGGCCTTCTCGATGGCCGTGCGCAGCTGGAAGTTGCCGGCGGGATCGGCACCGCCCCGGGCCGCCACCATGATCTCGCGTCCCAGCCGGGTGAACACCGCGCCGCGCTTGGCATCCACAACGGCCTTGGTGCGTTTGATCTGGGCCCATCTGCTGTGGCCGGCCATGGGGTGTGTGGAATCTCTCGGAGGTCAGCCCGCCGTCTGCAGCACCATGCGGGGCTGCAGACGGCCCCCTGGCAGGGCCCGGGCCATGCCGGCCAGGTTGCCATCCGGCCCCACCACCACCACCGGCGCGTCCGGGTCCAGCTCCAGGGCTGTGGCCTGGGCCCTGCCGCAGCGCCAGCCCGCCAGATCCGCCTCCGCCAGCTGATGGCGTGGCAGCTCGGCCAGGGCCTCGAGGGGGTTCAGCAGCAGGGGGGGCGGGTCCTGGTCCAGCTGCTCCAGTTCCAGGGCCTGCTCCAGGCTGAAGCCCAGGGCCGCGGTGCGCCGCAGGCGGGCCAGGCAGCCGCCGCAGCCGAGGCTCTCACCCAGATCGCGGGCCAGGGCGCGGATGTAGGTGCCGGCGGAGCAGGTCACCGCCAGCTCCAGCTGGCCGCAGCTGGCATCCCAGCCCAGCAGCTCCAGCCGGTGGATGGTCACGGGCCGGGGGGGCAGCGCCAGCTGTTCCCCCCGACGCACCCGGGTGTAGGCCCGCTCGCCGGCCACATGCACGGCCGACACCTGCGGCGGCCGCTGCTGGATGGCCCCGCGGAACGGCTCCAGGGCCCGCTCCAGCTGATCGGCCGTGAGCGATGGCACGGCGCGCTGTTCCAGCGGCTCTCCGGCCAGGTCGTCGGTGCTGGTGATCACCCCCAGCTGCACCACCCCTCGGTAGGCCTTGTCGCCCTCGAGATAGGGGAGCAGCCGTGTGGCGCTGCCCACCGCGATCGGCAGCACGCCGGTCACGGCTGGATCCAGGGTGCCGCCATGGCCCACCCGCCGCAGGCCATAGGCCCGACGCACCCGGCTCACGCAGCCGTGGGAGGTGATTCCCGCGGGCTTGTCGAGCACCAGGAACCCGCAGGGTTCAGCCGCCATTCGTGTTGCCTGCGCTGTCTGGGCACTGTTGCATCCACCCCCTGGCCCCTGGCACGACCCGCTGCGCACGCCAACCTGCAGCAGCCCCCGCCTCCTTTCCGCTTGGGTCTGCAGCAGCGCCGCGATCTGGCCTTCCTGGTGTTGGCCGGCCTGTTCCTCGGCACCATGGGGATGCTCAACATCCTCGGCCTCACCCGCTTCCTCCAGCTGGGGTCGATCGGCTCCTGGCCCGTGGTGGTGGCGGTGGGGGCACTGCCCTATCCGCTCACGTTTCTCTGCACCGACCTGATCAGCGAGATCTGGGGGGAGGAGCAAGCCAGCCAGCTGGTGTGGGTGGGGCTGCTGCTCAATGGCTGGATCGTGTTGATCCTGTGGCTCGGGGGCGTGCTGCCGGGGGTGGCCGGCGCACCCGAAACCACCTTCTTTGAGCTGCGGCGGCTGGCCTTCGGCGCCGTGGGGGCCTCGATGGTGGCCTATTTGGCGGCCCAGTTCACCGATGTGCGGCTGTTCCATTTCTGGAAGCGGCTCACGGCCGGCCGGGCCCTGTGGCTGCGCAACAACGGGTCCACCCTGGTGAGCCAGCTGGTGGACACCAGCGCGGTGGTGCTGATCAGCCACTACGGCGCCCATGTGCTGCCGGTGCGGCCCGGGGAGCCCGTGCTGCCGCAGTTGTTCGGCTTCATCGCCAGCGGCTACCTGTTCAAGGCCGTGGCGGCCCTGGCGGACACGCTGCCCTTCTATGCCCTCACTGCCTGGTTGCGTCGCTGGCTGGAGGTGCCGGGGGCCGGGGCGGAACTGGACGCCGCCAGCGGACCAGCCGCCCTGCCCTGAGACCTACGGTGCGGGCATGACCACCCTTCCCCTGCTTGATCCGCCTCGCTTCCTGGCGGATGGGTTCGATCTCTCGGCCCAGCTGGCCCGCTACCTGGATCTCGGCCTCGAGGAGCTGGCGGAGCGGCTGGCCACCAGCACCGACGACCTGGCGGCCATGCACCCCGGCGCCTTCGACCCGGAACGGGCTGGCGCCTTCTACGAAGACAGCGTGGGTACCGGCCATCTGCTGGAGCTCGCGGCCTGGCACCTGGGGAGTGCCGACTACATCGCCGACACCCTGCGGCTGCAGGAGCGCTTCGCCCGCGGCCACGTGCTGGATTTCGGCGGCGGCATCGGCAGCCATGCCCTGGCGGCGGCGGCCCTGCCCCAGGTGGAGGCGGTGTGGTTCGTGGATCTGAACCCCCACAACCGCGCCTTTGTGGCGGAGCGAGCCCGGCAACTGGGGCTGGCCGATCGCCTGCGCTGCTTCCGCGACCTCGACGAAGCGCAGCTCCCCCAGCGTTTCGACACGGTGGTGTGCCTGGATGTGCTGGAACACCTGGCCGATCCCGCTGCCCAGCTGGAGACGTTCGAGCGGCGCCTGCAGCCGCAGGGGATCGCGCTGCTGAACTGGTATTTCTTCAAGGGCTTCAACGGCGAATACCCCTTCCACTTCGATGAACCCGAGCTGGTGGAGCGCTTCTTCCGCACGCTCCAGAGCCGCTTCCTCGAGGTGTTCCATCCCTATCTGATCACCACCCGCGCCTACCGGCCCCTGGGTTGATCCGCTGGGGTGATCGGGCTCGGCCATGAAAAAAGCCGGCGGTCATCCCGCCGGCCCTGGTGGTGCTGCTGGGGCCGTAGCAACGGCCCTGGAAAGCGGTTCAGCCAACGGCGATGTTGATGCGCTTGCGGGTGCGCAGGCCGCGCTTGATCGTGTCGAAGCTCACCACGCCATCGGTGAGGGCGAACAGGGTGTCGTCGGAGCCGCGGCCCACGTTCAGGCCCGCCAGCACGGAGGTGCCGCGCTGGCGGATCAGGATCGAGCCGGCGGTCACGGTTTCGCCGCCGTAGCGCTTCACGCCCAGGCGCTTGGAGTTGGAATCGCGGCCGTTGCGGGTGGAGCCGGTGCCTTTCTTGTGGGCCATGGTTCAGGAAAAAACAGGTGGAACGGATCGCTGCTGGGAGAGGTCAGCCGAGGGCCTTGCCGCCGACGCTGATCGACTTGACCATCACGCGGGTGAGTTCCTGGCGATGGCCGTTCTTGCGGCGGGTCTTCTTCTTGGGGCGCATCTTGTAGACGATCACCTTCGGGCCGCGGCGATGGGCCAGCACCTGCAGCTCAACGGTGGCGCCCTTCACGTAGGGCTGGCCCACGTTGGCGGCCTTGCCGTCGTTCACCAGCAGCACGTTCTCCAGGGTCACGGTGCTGTCCACGTCGGCGTGGATGCGGTCCAGGTCGTAGTAGCGGTTGGGCTGCACCCAGAACTGCGAACCGGAGGTTTCGACAATCGCGTAGGGGCCGGCGGGGGTGGCTGTACTCATGGAGATACTTGGCGTGGACAGGCTGACGGGCGGATGTGAGGGGGGAGCCTCAGCTTCCGGTCCTCGTCATTTCGGCCTGCCGCACGGCAATCGAAAGACAAACAATGATCTTGCCCTTTCGGCGCGCTGATCGTCAACACTGTGGGCGTCGCCAAGGGCCTCGTCTCGGCACATGTCCCAGCCGGCTCTCACGATCGCCTCGCTGCTGTCGGATCCGCGCCTCGAGCGGGGCTGCCGCCAGTGGCTGAAGGGTGGTCGCTATCAGCTCGAAGACCTTGGCTCCCTGGCCGATCCGGTGCAGGAGCTGGAACGGCGCCGCGATGCCTTCGACGTGGTGCTGCTGCAGCAGGGGGCCTACCTCCCCGAGGTCTACGAGGGGCTGTGCCGGCAGGGGCTGCTGCTGCCGGCCGTGGTGGTGGGCGAGGTGAGCGGCCGGGTGGAGTACCACGAAGCCGAGGTGCATCTCCCCCAGGACCAGCTGGAGCAGATCACCTACAGCATCGATGCGGCGGTGTCGCGCTTTCTGCGGCGCGGTCAGCAGAGCAATGGCGCGGCGCCGGCCTCCGGCCCTTCGCCCGCCACCCCGGAGGGCTGGCGACTCCCCAACCGGCTCCAGGGGCGCCTGGGCTATCTGGGGGTGTTCTACAAGCGGGACCCCTCACTGTTCCTGCGCAACCTGCCCCAGGGGGAGCGGGAGGAGCTGCTGGCGTCGCTGGAGCGCAGCTACCGCGATCTGCTGATCAGCTACTTCAAGGACCCGGCGGCCGCCAACCAGGCGATCGAGAGCTTTGTGCACTCGGCCTTCTTCTGCGATTTGCCCATCAACAAGGTGGTGGAGATTCACGTGGATCTCATTGACGGTTTCTGGAAGCAGCTCAAGCTGGAGGGGCACAAAAATGACTTTCTCCAGGACTACCGCCTGGCGCTGCTCGATGTGTTGGCCCATCTCTGCGAGATGTACCGCCGCTCGGTGCCGCCCGATCTCCCCCTCTCGCGAAGAGCGGACGACGTTTCCATGCAAGATCTCAACCCGGAGGTGATCTAGATGAGCCCTCGTAGAACCTACATCCTCAAGCTCTATGTGGCAGGGAACACGCCCAATTCGATGCGGGCTCTCAAGACCCTGCGCAATATCCTCGACACCGAGTTCAAAGGGGTCTATGCGCTGAAAGTGATCGACGTGCTCAAGAATCCCCAACTGGCCGAAGAGGACAAGATTCTGGCCACCCCCACCCTGGCCAAGATCCTGCCGCCACCGGTTCGTCGGATCATCGGCGACCTCTCCGACCGTGAGCGCGTGCTGATCGGCCTGGATCTCCTCTACGAGGAGCTCAATGATGAGGCCCTCGCCCAGCCCTTCGACGACGACGGCGACCCCGGCCCTGCCGATGGCGTCGCCGCCAACGCGCGCACACCCTGACCGCTGCCAGCACCCCCGTTCCCCAGACCCTCTCACCCAAGGCCCACTCGATCCATGTCGGACCCCAGCGCCCTCTCCCAGCCATCGATGTCGGTGCAGAAGCTCCCCACGGGGATCGAGGGCTTCGATGACATCTGCCAGGGCGGTCTGCCGATCGGCCGGTCCACCCTGATCAGCGGCACGTCCGGTACCGGTAAAACCGTTTTCTCGCTGAACTTTCTCTACAACGGCATACGCCAGTTCGACGAGCCCGGTATTTTCGTTACCTTTGAAGAATCGCCCCTCGATATTCTGCGCAACGCCGCCAGTTTCGGCTGGAATCTGCAGGAAATGGTGGAGCAGGACAAGCTGTTCATCCTGGATGCCTCGCCGGATCCCGAGGGCCAGGATGTGGCGGGCAGCTTCGATCTCTCGGGTCTGATCGAGCGCATCAACTACGCCATTCGCAAGTACAAGGCTCGGCGGGTGGCGATCGATTCGATCACGGCGGTGTTCCAGCAATACGATGCGGTGTCAGTGGTGCGGCGCGAGATCTTCCGCCTGATTGCGCGGCTCAAGGAGATCGGCGTCACCACGGTGATGACCACGGAGCGCATCGACGAATACGGCCCCATCGCCCGCTACGGCGTGGAGGAGTTCGTGAGCGACAACGTGGTGATCCTGCGCAACGTGCTGGAGGGGGAACGCCGCCGCCGTACCTGTGAAATTCTCAAGTTGCGCGGCACCACCCACATGAAGGGGGAGTTTCCCTTCACCATGGGCGCCCACGGCATCAGCATCTTCCCGCTGGGGGCGATGCGTCTCACCCAACGCAGTTCCAATGTGCGCGTGAGTTCCGGCGTGCCCCGCCTCGATGAGATGTGCGGCGGTGGCTTCTTCAAGGATTCGATCATCCTGGCCACCGGTGCCACCGGCACGGGCAAGACCCTGCTGGTGAGCAAATTCGTGGAGAACGCCTGCGCCAACAAGGAGCGGGCGATTCTGTTCGCCTACGAGGAATCCCGTGCCCAGTTGCTGCGCAATGCCACCAGCTGGGGCATTGATTTCGAGCAGATGGAGCGCGACGGGCTGCTCAAGATCATCTGCGCCTATCCCGAATCCACGGGGCTGGAGGATCACCTGCAGATCATCAAGACCGAAATCAGCCAGTTCAAGCCCTCGCGCATGGCGATCGATTCCCTCAGCGCCTTGGCCCGCGGGGTGAGCCACAACGCCTTCCGCCAGTTCGTGATCGGCGTGACGGGCTATGCCAAACAGGAGGAGATTGCCGGCTTCTTCACGAACACCTCCGAGGAGTTCATGGGCAGCCACTCGATCACCGATTCCCATATCTCCACCATCACCGACACGATCCTGCTGCTGCAGTACGTGGAGATCCGTGGCGAGATGGCCCGGGCCCTGAACGTGTTCAAGATGCGCGGCTCCTGGCACGACAAGGGCATCCGCGAATTCGTGATCACGGGCAACGGCCCCGAGATCAAGGATTCGTTCTCCAACTTCGAGCGCATCATCAGCGGCGTGCCCCACCGCATCAACACCGACGAGCGCAGCGAGCTCTCCCGCATCGTGCGCGGCGTGGCCGACGATGTCTGAGGACCACCCTCAGCCCAGCAGTGCCGCCTGATCCGGGCTGCGCCGTTCCCGAGCTAGCCGCAGTTCCTCCGCATCGGCGTCCTCCAGCGGCAGGTCGAACCAGAAGGTGGTGCCCACCCCCAGCTCGCTCACCATGCGCACCTGGGTGCCGTGCTTCTCGAGGATGCCGCGCACGATCGAGAGGCCCAGGCCCGTGCCCACCTCGGTGTGTACCGCGTTTTCCACCCGGTAGAACCGCTCGAAGATGCGCTCCTGGTCTTCGCGGGAGATGCCGGAGCCCGTGTCGGCGATTTCCACCCGCAACCGCGGCAGGGGCGCGGTGAGCTCGCAGGTGGGGTTCTCACTGGTGGGGGCCATGGTGGGGTCCAGCTGGCAGGAGTCGGGCCAGGGGTAGGCCCGCAGGGCCAGGCGTCCGCCGCTGGCGGTGAACTTGAGGCCGGTGCCCACCAGGTTGTCGAACACCTGCAGCAGCAGATCCCAGTTGCCCAGCACCCGCGGCAGCTGCTCATCCACGTCGAGTTCCAGCTGCACCCCCTTCTCATCGGCGTTGAGGCGGTAGTTGCGCAGCGTCTGCTCCATGGCGGGGCGCAGCTCCACCGGCTCCAGATTCCAGATGCGATCGCTCTCCAGTCGGGAGAGATCGAGCACATCATTCACCAGGCGCGTGAGGCGATCGGTTTCGGCGTTGGCGATGCCGAGGAACTCCTGCTTCTCCGCTTCGCTCAGCTGGTCGCCCAGGTCGTGGAGGGTTTCCACGTAGCTCTTGATGTTGAACAGCGGCGTGCGCAGTTCGTGCGACACGTTGCTGATGAAGCGGCTCTGGGCGGCGTTCAGTTCCACCTCGCGGGTGAGGTCCTGCACCGTGACGGCGATGCCCTTGAGGCTTTCCCCAGTGGCATCCCGAACCGACTGCAGCACGATCCGCAGAGTGCGCGCCGGTTCCCCGAAACTGCAGCGCACATCGCTGCTGTCGCGATCGCCGGCCAGCAGGCTTTCCAGGGGCGGCTGCAGCTCCACGGCCAGCACATCCGGCAGCTCCTGGCACAGCTCGTTGCCCTCCAACTTGCGGCCCTCCCAGCGGAACAGGCGCCGGGCCGTGGGGTTCACCAGCACCACCCGCCCCTCCGCATCCAGCAGCACCGCGCCATCGGCCATGGTGGCGATCAGCGATTGCTGCTTCACCTGGGCGGCGGTGAGCTCCTCGATGTTGGCCTCGTTGTAGGCCTCCAGCTGGGAGGCCATGGCATTGAAGCCATCCAGCAGTTCCCCCAGTTCGCCCCCCACCGGCAGCGCGATGCGGGCCTGGAAATCGCCGTCGGCGATCGAGCGCACGCCCCGCAGCAGTTCCTTCACCGGCCGGGTGATGGTGAGGGCATTGAACACCGCCCCCAGGATCACCAGCACCCAGATCGAGATGAACACCGCCACGGTGACCTCGCGGCTGAGGGCGGCGCTGGCCAGCACCGCCTCATTGGGGTTGATGCCCAGCGCCAGCACTCCCAGGTCGCGATCGCCGGCCACCAGGGGCACGAACACATCCGTGACCTGGCCATCGGGGCTGAGGTGCTGGCGGATCAGCGGGCTCTGGGGCCTGCGGGTGAGATCCGCTGGCAGCTCCAGCCGCCGGCTCAGCAGCAGTTCGCTGCTGCCGGAGGTGCCGCTGATGGGAATGCCCAGGTAGATGATCCCCTCGGGATCGGCGAAGAAGATGTAGCGAAGGCTGCGGCTCGACTTCCAGAACCGCTCCGCCACCGCCGCCAGTTCCCGGTCGTTGCCCTCGGCCACCAGGGGCGTCACGTTGGCGGCCATCAGCAGGCCCAGGTCGCGGGCGAAGCGGGTGTCGCTCATGCGCACGTCGGCCTGGATGCCGTTGAGCGCGAAGAAGGTGATGCCCGTCATCATCAGGCTCACCACCAGGGTGGCGGCCGCCAGCAGCTTGGTTTGCAGGCTGAATTCGGCCCACCAGCGCGCCAGGCGCTGCCCCCAGCTGAGGCCTGCGTTCGTGGTGCTGCTGCTGGTCACGGGTTGGGGCGGCGCACCTGGTGGCCGATGTCGCGCCGGATGGTGATGCCCTCGAAGTGCACCTGGTCCAGGCCCCCATAGGCCCGCTCGAAGGCGGCATCGAAATCCTCGGCCTGGGCCACCACCGCCAGCACCCGGCCGCCGTTGGTGAGGCAGCTGCCATCGGCCTGGCGGCGGGTGCCGGCGTGGAACAGCTGCAGCGTGTCCGAGGGCTCCAGGCTGCTGCGGATGGGATCGCCCTTGCGGATCTCACCGGGGTAGCCCGCGGCGGCGGCGATCACGCAGGCGCTGCAGCGGGGGGCGATGGACAACTCCGGGGCCTGATCGAGGCGGCCGTTGGCGCAGGCCAGCAGCACCTGGGCCAGCTCAGGCCCCAGCAGCGGCATCAGGGTTTCGCACTCCGGATCGCCGAAGCGGCAATTGAACTCGATCACGCTGGGGCCGCTCTCGGTGAGCATCAGGCCGGCATAGATCACGCCGCGGTAGTCGATGCCCCGGGCCCGCAGGGCCTTGAGGGTGGGCTCCAGCACCTGCTGCCGCACCGCCTCCAGCGCGGCCGCATCCAGCAGTGGCGCCGGGGCATAGGCCCCCATGCCGCCGGTGTTGGGGCCCGTGTCGCCTTCGCCGATGCGCTTGTGGTCCTGGGCGGGGGGCAGCAGCACCAGCCGCTGGCCGTCCGTGAGGGCGAACACCGACACCTCGGGGCCGTGGGTGCGTTCCTCCAGCACCAGCGAGGCGCCGGCGCTGCCGAAGCGGCCGCCGAACACCTCCTCGATCGCCGCCCGCGATTCCTCGATCGTGTCGGCCACGGTGACGCCCTTGCCGGCGGCCAGGCCATCGGCCTTCACCACCAGGGGCTTGCCCTGGGCCTCCAGGGCCGCCAGGGCCTGCTCGCGGCTGCTGGCGCTCCAGTAGCCGGCGGTGGGGATGCCGGCCTCCACCATCAGCGCCTTGGCCCACTGTTTGCTGGCCTCCAGGCGGGCACCATCGGCACCGGGGCCGAACACCGGCAGGCCGGCGGCCCGCAGCTGGTCGGCCAGGCCGGCGGCCAGGGGCGCCTCAGGGCCCACCACCACCAGCTCGATGGCGTGCTCGCGGCAGGCCGCCAGCAGGGCGGCATGGTCGGATTCGGGGATCGCCAGCTGGGCGCAGCCCGCCAGCTCCAGGGTGCCGCCATTGCCCGGCGCCACCCACACCTGCTCCACGCCGCTGCAGCGGGCCATGGCCCAGGCCAGGGCGTTCTCACGGCCGCCGCCCCCCACCACCAGCACGCGGGCGGGGCTGTGGTGGATGGCCGTGGCGGACATGGCAGCGTTCGCGGAGGTGGGAGGCCCCGGGAGGGTCCCCTAGGTTGACCCCCAGAGGACGGATCGCGGTGCCCCCCCTTCTTTACACGCCGGCGCGGCTGCTGGTGCTGCTGTTGGCGGCGGAACTGGCCCTGCTGGCACCGGCCCGCGCCAGGTTGCCCATCATCGGCGGGCTGCTGGAGCCCCCGGCCCGGGTGCCGCCGCCGGGGCCCTCGGCGCCCCCCACCCCGGGCAGCACCCCGGAGGCCCAGTTCCAGCAGCAGCTGCGCAGCGCCGATCTCCAGACCCTCAACTTGGCCTGCCAGGAGGCTGCTGGCTTCAATTTCACCAAGCGGATGCAGCTGTTGCGGCAGCGCCTGCTCAACGTGGCGCCCGCGCCGCAGCCCCTGGCGGTGGTGCTGGTGAACGCCAATGCCCTGCTCAGCTGCAAGGCCCCCGAGGCGGCGCTCACGGTGCTGAACCGCTATGGCCCCAAGGCGGGTCCTGAACGGGATCAATGGCTGATTCAGCGCTGGCGTGCCGCCCAGGCGGGGCTCCACCACCAGCTGGCGGCGGAGTCGCTGCAGCTGCTGGCCCGCGGCGTCAACGCCAACCTCGAGGCCATTGCCCTGCCCCTGCGGCTGCGGGACGACGGCACCCTGCTCACCAGGCCCGCCCTGGACGCCCTGGCGGACCACCTGGTGGCACTGGGCCGCGACCCGGAGGCCGCCGCCGTGCTGCTCTCCGGCCGCATCCCCGGCCAGGTGGCGGCGGAGCGCCTGCAGCGGGCCGCGGCGCTGCTGGCCGGCCTGCCCGTTGCCGAGCGGGATCAGCTGCTGGAATCCGCCCTCGACCAGGCCGCTGCCGCCGGTGCCTGGGGCCTGGCGGCATCACTGCTCAACGATCAGCGGGAGCTGCTGGAGGCCAGCGGTGCATCCAGTGAGCGTTCCCGCCAGCGGCTGCGCAAACTCAGCCAGCGGGTCGACGACGCCTACAGCGAATGGCAGGCCACCCGGCAAGATCCTCAGCAGGGGGTCCGTGCCGCCCAGCTGCAGCAGCAGCTGCGATCACCGCGGGCCCCCGGAGGCCACGCCACAACCAAGCCATGACCGCCTACACCCTCGGCACCCTGCTCTACGAAGGCAAGGCCAAGCGGGTCTTCCAGACCGATCGCCCCGATCTGGTGGCGGTGGAGTACAAGGACGACGCCACGGCCTTCAATGCCCTCAAGAAGGCCCAGCTGGCGGGCAAGGGCGAGCTGAACTGCCAGATCTCCGCCCGCCTGTTCGAGCTGCTGGAGCGGGAGGGGATCCCCACCCACTACCGCGGCCTCCAGGACCGCCACTGGATGCTGGTGAAGCCGGTGCGGATCGTGCCGGTGGAGGTGGTGATCCGCAACATCGCCTTCGGGTCGCTGTGCAAGCAGATGCCGATCGGGCCCGGCACGCCCCTGGAGCCCCCACTCCTCGACCTCTACTACAAGGACGACGCCTTCGGTGATCCCCTGCTCACCGAGGCCCGCCTGGCCCGTCTGGGGCTGCTCACGGACGAGCAACGCGTGGAGCTGGAGCGTCTGGCCCACGCGGTGAATGGGGCGCTGCTGCGCTTCTTCGCCGACATCGGCCTGCAGCTGGTGGATTTCAAGATCGAGCTGGGCTTCACCGCCGACGGCCAGTTGGTGGTGGCTGATGAGATCAGTCCCGATACCTGCCGCCTCTGGGATCTGCAGGTGAGCGATGCCCGCGACCGCATCCTGGACAAGGATCGCTTCCGCCAGGACCTGGGCGGGGTTGTGGAGGCCTACGGGGAGGTTCTCAAACGGGTCCAAGGGGTCTGCCCCGAGCCCCGCATTTACGGGTAGGTTCGGCGGCATTTGCGGCCTGGCCGCTCCGTGATCTCTCCCATGGCTGGCACCCGCAACAGCTCGAACCGCGTTCTTCGGTTCCGTGGGTCGCTGGGATTGGCCGCTGCCCTTCCCCTGGCAGCAGCGTCGGTGCTGGCCCAGCCGGCCCTGGCGGCTCCGCCGGTGTCGAGCCAGACCGATAGCCCATCACCCAAACCATCGCCAAAGCCAGCGCCAACGGCGGCCCCCGCTCCTGAGGCCGCACCGGCGCCGGCCCCCGCACAGGCGGTTCCCGTTCCCGCCGCCAGCGAGCGCCCGACGGCGCCGGCCAAGGCCGAGCCCCGGGTGCTGATCAGCGAGGTGGTGGTGAAGGGCATCGAGGGCCACCCGGAGCGGGAGCGGCTGGAGCTGGCCGTCTACGACGCCATGGCCACCCGGCCCGGCACGCGGGTGACCCGCCCTGAGCTGCAGAACGATCTCTCGGCCATCTACGCCACCGGCTGGTTCTCGGATGTGCGCATCCAGCCCGTGGACAGCCCCCTGGGGGTGCAGCTGGTGGTCACCGTGGCGCCCAATCCGGTGCTCACCAAGGTGCAGCTCGATGGCGTTGGCGCCAAGACCAAGCTGCCGGCGAACCTGATCCCCGACACCTTCGCGGCCGATTACGGCAAGACCCTCAACCTCAACACCCTGCAGGCCCGGATCGCCGATCTGCAGAAGTGGTATGCCGATCAGGGCTACTCCCTGGCCCGGGTCACCGGTCCGAGCCGTGTGAGCCCGGAGGGGGTGGTGCAGCTGCAGGTGCGTGAGGGCACCGTGGCCGGGGTGGAGGTGCAGTTCCTCAACAAGGAGGGCGAGAGCACCAACGACAAGGGCCAGCCCTTCAAGGGCAAGTCGAAGCCCTGGGTGATCACCCGCGAGATTTCGGTGAAGGCCGGTGAAACCTTCAACCGCCGCCGGCTGGAAGAGGACATCAAGCGGCTCTACGGCACGGGCTTGTTCGGCGATGTGAAGGTCACCCTGCGGCCGGTGGCCGGCAATCCCGGCGAGGTGACCATCGTGCTGGGGGTGGTGGAGCAATCCACCGGCTCGCTCTCCGGCGGCCTGGGTTACAGCCAGAGCCAGGGCGTGTTCGGCCAGGTGCAGGTGCAGGACAGCAACCTGCTGGGCCGCGCCTGGGACCTGGCGCTCAACTTCACCTACGGCCAGTACGGCGGATTGGCGGACCTCTCGTTCACCGACCCCTGGATCAAGGGCGACAAGTACCGCACCGCCTTCCGGGCCCGGCTGTTCCTGAGCCGCGAGGTGCCGCAGATCTTCCAGAGCCAGAACAACGGCAGCATCTACACCGTTTCAGACGTTTCCAGCGGCTTCTACAACGCTCCATCCACCGCCATCGCCTATCAGAGCAACTCCACGGCCCAGGGCGGCCCCTACGGCTCTCCGGCAGCGGCGAAGGCCGCCAACCAGGCCCTGGGGGTGAACAACAACTGGTTCTCCCTCGATGGCAACTCCATCGCCATCCAGCGGGTGGGCGGCAACTTCCAGTTCGTGCGGCCCCTCAACGGCGGCGACCCCTTCAAGCGGGCCCCCTGGGCCGTGGTGGTTGGCCTCAATGCCCAGGAGGCCACGCCGATGAACTTCAGCGGTGCCTCCATGCCCTACGGCGTGAGCACCAACAACTTCAGCAACGGCCAGACCACGGTCAGCAACGTGATCTGTGTGGCCTACAACTGCCAGAACGGTGCCACCAGCAACCAGCTCGTCGGGGTGCGGGTGGCCGCCACGATGAACAACCTCAACGATCCCCGCAACCCCACCAAGGGCAACTTCCTCAGCCTGGGAACCGAGCAGTTCATCAGCGTGGGTCCGAATTCCCCCACCTTCAACCGGCTGCGGGCCAGCTACACCCACTACATCCCGGTGAACTGGCTGAAGGTGTACAAGGGCTGCCGTCCCAAGCCCGGCCAGACGGCCGATTGCAAGCAGGCCCTGGCGTTCCAGGCCTCCGTGGGCGGCAATGTGGGCAACCTGCCGGTGTATGAGGCCTTCTGCCTGGGGGGCTCCAACTCCGTTCGCGGCTACTACGACTGCGATCTGGGGGTGGGCAAGAGCTTCGGCGAGGCCACGATCGAATACCGCTTCCCGCTGTTCAGCATCATCAGCGGCGAGTTGTTCGTGGATGGCGGCAGCACCTTCGGCAGCCAGGCCAGCGTGACCGGCAACCCCGGCGGCCTGCTGTTGAAGCCGGGCCAGGGCTTCTCGGTGGGTACCGGTGTGATTGTGACCACCCCCGTGGGTCCCCTGCGCCTGGAGGTGGCCAGCCAGGACTTCACCGGCGACTGGCGCTTCAACCTGGGTGTGGGTTGGAAGTTCTGAGGAGAGACCCGTGAGCCTCTGGCCCAGCGACTATTCCCAGGCCTGGACCCTCGCGGCTGGCGTGGAACAACGGGGGGTGGGCCTGCACAGCGGGGCTGCGGCCCGGGTGCGGCTGGAGCCCAGCGATCAGCCCGGCTTTCGGCTGGGCTGGCTCGATGCCCCCGGCATCGAGCCGTTGGTCCTGGCCCCCCACCAGGTATGCGACACCCAGCTCTGCACCGCCCTGCAGCTGGACCAGCGGCGCCTGGCCACCGTGGAGCACTTGCTGGCGGCCCTGGCCGGTGTGGGCCTCACCGCCATCACGATCCTGGTGGAGGGCCATGAGATCCCCCTGCTGGATGGCTCGGCCCAGCCCTGGGTGGAGGCCATCGCCGCCGTGGGCCTGCAGGGGCTGGGCGATCGGCCCGCCGCGGTGCCCCTCGCCGCCCCGATCACGCTGCAGCAGGGGGTGAGCTTCGCCACGGCGCTG
>Ga0214917_10000789_pt1 | contig 41219 bp, 40 predicted proteins | sample LL_1208_BB_MetaG_FD_177983 | JGI IMG/M metagenome (GOLD analysis project Ga0214917, IMG submission 177983) | Freshwater microbial communities from Lake Lanier, Atlanta, Georgia, United States - LL_1208_BB | ecosystem: Environmental > Aquatic > Freshwater > Lake | place: USA: Georgia | collected... | reverse complement strand
CGCGAAGTCACGCTGATCGGCCAGAATGTGAATGCTTGGCACGGCAAAGGCCGCGATGGATCGACTTCGACCCTCAGTGAACTGCTTTATGCTGTGGCCGAGATTCCGGGGCTCGAACGGTTGCGCTACACCACGAGCCATCCGCGCGACATGGATGACAGCCTGATTGCCGCCCATCGCGATCTGCCGCAGCTCATGCCTTATCTGCATTTGCCGGTGCAATCGGGTTCCGATAGCATCCTGGATGCGATGAATCGCAAACACACGCGCGAAGATTATCTGCGCCTGATCGACCGCATTCGTGCGGTGCGGCCCGATATTGCGCTGTCGTCGGACTTTATCGTCGGCTTCCCGGGCGAGACGGATCACGATTTCGAAGACACGATGGATCTGGTCCGTCAGGTGGGCTTCGGCTCGGCCTTTTCGTTCAAGTATAGCGAACGGCCCGGCACGCCTGCCGCCGAACTGACCGAACAAATCCCTGAGAGTGTCAAGAACGAGCGGATTTATGCGTTGCAGGCCCTGATCATGGAGCAACAAACCGCTTTCAATGCCGCCACGATCGGCAAGACGGTCGACGTGCTGATCGAGAAGCGTGGGCGTCACCCCGGTCAATGGACCGGCAAATCGCCCTATCTCCAGCCCGTTGTGGTCGAGCATGAGGTTCACACAGGTGACATCGTTCCGGTGGAAATCATTTCGATCGTAGCCAACAGCCTGAATGGACGGGTTGCAGGTCCGGTCAGGAGCGCGCAAATTCCATGAAGCACCCAGCAAGGAGCCCCCGTTGAAAGCGCAGGACGGTTTGAATCGCTTCACCCGCACCGAAGTCCGGCCCCGTGAAGGGCTCGCTGAAACGGCCGAGATCAAACTCTCCTTCGACGACAATAAGCTCGCGGGTCTCGTCTTCGGCCATTACGATCAGAACCTTGCGCATCTCGAGCGTAGGATTGGCGTGACCGCCCATGTCAACGGCAATCAGGTCACGATCAAGGGTGCGCCGGACGTCACAGAACAGGCGCGCCGGATTCTCGAAGGCCTTTATGATCGTGTCCGGCAGGCGGGTGCTATCTCGACCGGCGATGTTGATGGCATGATCGAAGAACAATTCATGCAAGGCTCACTCTTCCCAGAAGGTGAGGAGGTCGTAACGAGCTTCGATGAGGTCGGCACGCGCAAGCGCCGCGTGCGCGCCCGCAATGCTGCGCAGCATCGCTATCTCAAGCTTTTGAAGAAGCATGAACTTGTTTTCGCCGAAGGGCCCGCCGGGACAGGCAAGACATGGCTGGCGGTTGGCCATGCGGTGCAACTCCTCGAACAGGGCGCCGTCGAACGCCTGATCCTCTCGCGCCCTGCGGTGGAAGCGGGCGAGCGTCTCGGCTTCCTACCGGGAGACATGCGCGAGAAAGTCGATCCCTATCTGCGCCCAATCTATGACGCGCTTTACGATTTCATGGAAGCGCGCCATGTCGAGCGCGGCCTGCAGACCGGGATGATCGAAATTGCGCCGCTTGCCTTCATGCGCGGACGCACGCTCACAAATGCCATGGTCTTGCTCGACGAGGCGCAGAACACCACATCGATGCAGATGAAGATGTTTCTGACACGTTTGGGTGAAGGTTCACGCATGATCGTCACGGGCGATCCGACACAAATCGATTTGCCGCCCGGGCAGAAATCCGGTCTCGTCGAGGCGGTGCGGGTGCTCAATGGCGTGGAAGGGATTGGCCGCGTCACATTTGCTGAGGCCGATGTCGTGCGCCACGATCTCGTGCGCCGCATCGTGACGGCCTATGAGGCGCAAGGTCGCGGAGAGCCGCCGCGCGCATGATCGTGCTCGATTGCGTCAGCGAAAGTCCGCTGTGGGAACGCCATCCCGGGATGGAGGCGGTGGCCGAACGCGCGCTTATGCAGGCGGCTCGCGATTGCGGCATCACTCTGCTCGACGGAGTAGAAGTGTCACTCCTGCTCGTCGACGACGCACGGATGCGCGAGATGAATCGCGAATGGCGTGAGAAGGACAAGCCGACCAATGTCCTCTCTTTTCAATCCGTACTCCCCGAACGCCTCGCCCATGCGCCGTTTCTTGGCGACATCGTGCTTGCCTGTGAGACCGTCGAGCGTGAGGCGCAAGACGAAGGGAAGAATTTTGATGACCATGCCGCCCATCTGGTCGTGCATGGATTTTTGCATCTCCTCGGTCACGATCATATGAACGACAGAGACGCAGAAATGATGGAAGAACTCGAAACCCGCATTCTGGCTGCGCTCGGCATTGCCGACCCCTATGCGGAGGAGCATTGAGGAATCGATTATGTCTGATGAATCCAGAAACGCCGCCGATCAGAATAAGATTCCGCCGCTCCCCGAGCGTGACAGCGAAAGTCTGATCGATCGTCTCCTCGGTAAGATGGGCTTGCGTTCGGGTGCGTTTATCCGTGGCGATTTGGAGGATGCGCTCGAAGAGGGCGATAATGATGGCGGCTTCTCGCCGGAAGAGCGCGAGATGCTGCGCAACGTCCTGCGCCTGCGCATCCAGCGCGTCCATGATGTTATGGTGCCGCGTGCCGATATCGTCGCGGTGGAGATCGACACATCGCTGGGTGAATTGCTTCGGCTCTTCCGCACCGAGGGCCATTCGCGTCTGCCTGTTTACTCGGACACGCTCGATGATCCGCGTGGCATGGTGCACATCCGCGACTTCCTCGATTACATCGCCGCCCGCGCTGAAGCGGCACTGGGACAGGAGACTGCCACGTCCTCACCTGATCTTGGCCGTATCGATCTGACGATGACGCTGGCGGACGCACGCATCTTCCGCCCCGTGCTTTACGTGCCGCCATCCATGCCGGCGCTCGATCTGCTTGTGAAGATGCAGACCACGCGGACCCATATGGCGCTTGTCATCGACGAATATGGTGGCACTGACGGCCTCGTTTCGATCGAGGATCTTGTGGAGATCGTCGTCGGCGATATTGAGGATGAGCATGATGATGCCGAAACGCAACTCATCACACGCGAGAGCGATGAAATCTATGTCGCCGATGGCCGTGCTTCGCTTGAGGATGTCGGCGAATTGCTTGGTCTGAGTTTCGACGAAATCGATATAGCCGAGGATGTGGACACGGTTGGCGGCCTTGTGGCGACGCTTGCCGGGCGCGTGCCGGTCCGCGGTGAAATCATCGCAGGCCCGCTTGGCCTCGAATTCGAAGTGCTGGACGCAGATCCACGTCGGGTCAAGAAAGCACGGATTCATTACGGCATTGGAACGTCAGAGACGCAAGGGGGCATCAAGCCATCTGAGGGGATGAAAAAACCCGTGTCGCAGGAATGATGGAAAAACGTACGACCGGCCTTGCTGGCACTTTGGCCGGATGGCGCGCCGTGATACTCGGCATGGTCGCCGGTGCGATTGGATCGTTTGCACTCGCGCCTTATTATTTTTGGCCCACCCTTTTCATTGCCATGAGCACTGCCATCGTCATGCTCGATGGTGTCGCAGCACGGACGTCAAAAGGTCGTGCGCGCTGGCACGCAGCTTTCATAGCGGGGTGGAGCTTTGGGTTTGGCTGGTTCGTCGCCGGGCTGTGGTGGCTTGGCATGGCCTTCCTCGTCGAACCCGATCAATTCGCTTTGCTTTTGCCGCTCGGCGTGCTCGGTCTTCCGGCGGTGCTAGCTATCTTCTACGGGCTGGCTTTCGTGCTCGCGTCTGTTCTCTGGTCGTCCGGCCCGGCGCGGATTGCTGCCTTCGCGTTTTCGTTGGCGCTGATCGAGTGGATTCGCGGCTATGTCTTCACCGGCTTCCCGTGGAACATGCCAGGAATGGCGCTCGCGGGATCGCTGACGTTTTCGCAAACGGCATCCCTGATTGGCGCGTATGGGTTGAATGTTATCGCGATTTTCGCTGCCGCTGCGCCGGCTGCCTTTCTCGGCCCTGGCTCATGGATTCGGCGCGCGGGACCTCTCATTGCGTCGGCGTGTGTGATGGTGGCGATGGTTGGCTTCGGGCAATGGCGGCTGTCTCAGCCCACACCGCCCGATAGGGCCGGTGTCATGCTCAGGATCATGCAACCCGATGTTCCGCAGGACGCTAAATTCCGACCGCAAAATCGCGACGCGATTATGGCGCGCTATTTCTCCGTTTCGTCGGCGCCCGGTGCGGAGAAGGTCACGCATTACATCTGGCCGGAATCGCCTTTCCCGTTTTTGTTGACCCGCGACGCGAAGGCTCTCGAGCAGATTGCTAACATGCTCAAAGGCCGCGCCGTGCTGGTGACCGGGGCTGTCCGCGCGCGCCCTGTTCTGCCGGGTGAAGTCAGCAACGCCTATTTCAATGGCATTCAGGTGATTGGCAGCGCGGGCCAAGTTTTGGGCCATGCCGACAAGGTGCATCTCGTCCCGTTTGGCGAGTATTTGCCGCTCGCCGATTGGCTTGAGGCGTTGGGCCTGCGCACATTCGTTCCGGTGCCCGGCGTGTTTACCCCTGGCGAAAAGCGCGTGGCGCTTCCCGTGCCGGGTCTGCCAGATGCTGCGCCGCTGATTTGCTATGAAGCGATTTTCCCCGGCAAGGTTTTGCCAGATGGTGCACGCCCTCTTTGGTTATTGAACGTCACGAATGATGCGTGGTTTGGCATTACGCCCGGGCCGCATCAGCATTTCGCGCAAGCGCGTTTGCGTAGCATTGAGGAAGGCTTGCCTTTGGTGCGTGCTGCCAACAATGGCATTTCAGCGATCGTTGATTCGTTCGGTCGTATTCGCGCGCAGCTCAACCTTGGTGAAACGGGAACAGTCGATGGGCCGCTGCCCGGCGCCATCGATCCGCCGATTTTTACTCAAATGCAATCGTTTCCCTTAATGTTAATGCTTGTTTTGCTAGGCGTTATAGCCTTGTTGGGACGTCATTTCGATTGACTTACTCTTAGAAAGTGTAGAGTGTATTTATGTGATTAATACGAGTATTATCGTAGAAATTGTTTAATCATTGTTATGCAACCTGGAATTGATTAGGCCGGATTGCGAAGTCTTTGTTCCCGTTGCGTCGCGCGTTGGCCATTGTCTCCGCAGAGGACGCAAAAATGAAGAAGAGTCCCAATCCAGTCGATGTGCATGTTGGCAGCCGCGTTCGGATGCGGCGCATTCTTGTGGGCATGAGCCAAGAGAAGCTGGGCGATGCGCTGGGCCTAACCTTTCAGCAGGTGCAGAAATACGAAAAGGGCACGAACCGTATCGGTGCAAGCCGGTTGCAGGCCATCGCCAATATTCTCGGTGTCCCGGTCGATTACTTCTTTGACGGGATGCCACAGGAAGAGACTACGCCGATGCTGCCTGCCCATGAAACCGAGGCGACCTATGTGGTCGACTTCCTCTCCACGGCGGAGGGGGTGCAGCTGAACAAGGCGTTCGTCCGTATTCGCGATGCCAAATTGCGCCGCAAGGTGGTTGAGCTTGTCCGCGAGATCGCGGGCGCGCCGGAAGAGGCCGCCTGACCCATAAACGAAGCGTTCGCCAAACCGAACAATTCGTCCGCCATATCTTGACGGAGTGTAAGCCTCCATGGCACCTAGCGCCGGCGGTCCGCAGGGCCGTCCGGCGGGACAGCCGCCGTACTTCCCACATCAGGAGGTCTTAGTGGCGCGCTCAGATTATCTGTTCACCAGTGAGTCAGTCTCGGAAGGCCATCCGGACAAGGTATGCGACCGGATTTCAGACGAGGTCGTGGATGCCTTCTTCCGTGAAGGCGCCGCACAGGGCATTGATCCCTGGCAGATCCGTGTTGCTTGCGAAACGCTCGCAACCACCAATCGCGTCGTAATTGCTGGGGAGACCCGCGGCCCAAAGACGCTGACACCCGATTACATCGCCCACATCGCCCGGCTCGCCATTCGCGATATTGGCTATGAGCAGGACGGCTTCCACTGGGAGGATGCCGATATCGAAGTCCTTTTGCATCCGCAGTCGGCCGACATTGCCGTTGGCGTCGATTCGGCTGGCAACAAGGACGAGGGCGCTGGCGACCAAGGCATCATGTTTGGCTATGCCTGCCGTGAGACGCCCGAACTTATGCCGGCACCGCTGCACTATGCGCACAACATCTTGAAGCGCCTCTCTGATGCCCGCCGTTCCGGTGAAACCAATGTGCTAGGTCCGGATGCTAAAAGCCAAGTCACCGTCTGCTATGCCGATGGCAAGCCGGTTGGTGTGACGCAGATCGTCGTCTCGACGCAACACATTGAAGAGCACAACAAAAAGACGCTTAGCTCACACGATATTCGTTCGATTGTTGAGCCTTACGTTCGTGAGACGCTGCCGCAGGGCTGGATCGATCCTCAGACTGTCTGGCACATCAACCCGACCGGCAAATTCGTGATCGGTGGTCCGGACGGCGATACTGGCCTCACCGGCCGCAAGATCATCGTCGACACTTATGGTGGCGCAGCCCCGCATGGCGGCGGCGCTTTCTCGGGCAAGGATCCGACCAAGGTGGATCGCTCGGCCGCTTATGCCGCGCGCTATCTCGCGAAGAACGTGGTCGCGGCAGGCCTCGCCGATCGTTGCACCATTCAGCTTTCCTATGCGATTGGCGTAGCGAAGCCGCTGTCGATCTATGCCGATCTGCATGGCACTGGCCAAGTCGATGTGGCGAAGCTCGAAAAGGTACTGATGGAAGCGATGGACCTCTCGCCGCGTGGCATCCGCACCCATCTCGATCTCAACAAGCCCATCTATGCGCGCACAGCTGCCTATGGCCATTTTGGCCGCAAGGCTGAAGCTGACGGTGGCTTTTCTTGGGAAAAGACTGATCTCGCCGATGCGTTGAAGTCGCGCTTCTGAAGCGGGAATGGATGACGTGACAGCGGAGCGTCGTGACACGGCCTTTTATGGCCGCCGCAAGGGTCATCCGCTCCGCGCGCATCAAGCCGGTTTATTCGATGAGCTCCTGCCGCGCCTGCGCGTGCGGCCGGACGAGTTGAAAAATCCCGCCACACTCTTTCCGCGCCCGGTCAAAGAACTTTGGCTTGAAATTGGCTTTGGTGGTGGCGAGCATCTCGCCCACCGGGCGCGCGAAAATCCAGACATTGGCTTCATCGGCTGCGAACCCTTCGTCAACGGCATGGCGAAGTTGTTGGCAGCGGTCGACACCGAGCATCTCGACAATATCAGGCTTTACGACAGCGATGCATCCCATGTGATTGCGGGATTACCGGACGCGTCCGTCTCGCGCGTATTCTTGCTGTATCCTGACCCTTGGCCGAAGCGGCGTCATCATAAGCGGCGCTTCGTCTCTGACGAAATGCTGACCAAGCTCGCCCGCATCCTTAAGCCGGGCGGCGATTTTTGGTTCGCAAGCGATATTGATCATTATGTCGGTTGGACGCTTGCGCGCATTGTGCGTGCGCCTGGTTTCATCTGGCCTGCCGACCATGCCGATGCGTGGCGTACTCCCTATGAAGGTTGGCCCGGCACGCGCTATGAGGCGAAAGCCAAACGCGAAGGCCGCACGCCGAGTTATCTGCGCTTCAAGCGTATTTAGTTGGCATTCGTTTCATTCTCTTCTTCAAGCTTAGCCCGCGCACAAACAAAACGCATCACGCGTTGTGCCGTCGGCACCGTTAATTCATCGAAGCTTGAAAATGCACTGCGTAGCAAAGCTTCCGGTAAGTCACGATCCGATTTCGCTGCGAGAAATGCTTTGAAGCATGGCCAGTTGAAACGTACGGACCGCACCAGAAATAAAAGTGGATCGAATTGCGGCGCATCGAAAGCGCGCGCGACAATCGTTGGTGGCGTACCGGCGAGCAGCGACAGGCCAGCCAAAGCCTCTGGAACCTGTCCACGTTGTAATTGCGCGATCAGATAATCCTCATCGAGCCGGTCTGCGGCGAGCGCACTTTCGGCCAGCGGCAAGGCAGATTCGATTGCACCGACAAGATCGACGGCCCCGTCGCGTGCCATAAGGCGCTCGGCATGGCCTTCCAGCATTTCCGTGAGACCGGTTGTGCCGCGCTCTGTGATTCCTGTTTCGGCCAAACGCTGTGCGGCCCGTTCGCTTGCCGCTTCTACAATGGCATTGAGCGTCGTTTCGTCTTCACCGCGCTGACGGAGCAAGGCGAGCAGTGTGCCGTCGCCGGCCGCGGTTTCGGCAAGTTTGCGGAACCCGTCTTCCGAAAGCCGTGCAGCCGCATTGCCGGCAACGATGTGGTGTACGTCGGTATCGCCGCGGTCGACGAGAATGTCGGTCACCCGCTCGCCAATATCCTCGCGCGCCGCCACGGCACGCAAATGAAGTGGTCCGCGTGTTCCCGCAACCATGACAAGGTCGTCTTCGCTGACCCGCGCCGAACGGCGCAGGACAGGCCCAGCAATGGCGATGTCCTCGTCCAGCGCGAGATCGCGGATCGTCTGCAGAGGCGCGTTGGGGACATCGGCCATCCTATCGGCCAATTCGACCCTGGCGTGGAACTCGATCTCGCGGGCCAACCGGACGATGACCTCGTCATAGACGGCGACATGGTCGTCTGTCAGGAGAGGTGCGTGATCGATGAAAAGCGAAGTGATCTGGCGCAAAACGGTCATCCGCTTCGTGGCCTCATGGGTGGCAATGGCCTGCTCGACCTCGGTCACAAAGGAATGGATAGGTTGCATAATCGAATCTCCGCAATCAAAGAGAGAATTACGTTACGTCACTTACCAAAAGGTTGCGCTTTAGCTCAACAAGCAACCCTTTGGTGTAATTTTTGAAAAATCTTGCTTTTGACCAGCTTTGGAGGTAAGAGACCCAAGCAGTAGACATCTCTAACGTGATCTTCGGATCGGATCGTGAGAGTGGGCCCTCCGGGACCCGCTCTTTTTTATTGCCGCGATCCGGCCCGGGGCGACGAGCAGGAAGCAGATTTGAGCGGATCGGCAGATCAGGGCGCGGTAGAACGCCGGTTGATCGTGGAAAACGGTGTTGCGGCCCGCGTGGCGGTGCTCATTGAAGCCGCCATCGAGGACCTCGGCTACCGGCTTGTGCGCGTGCGCGTCTCCGGCCTCAACGGTTGCACAGTCCAGATCATGGCAGAGCGCCCTGATGGCACGATGAGTGTCGACGATTGCGAGGCCGTCAGCCGTGCGATCTCGCCTATTCTCGACCTCGAAGATCCTGTCGATCGCGCGTACAACCTCGAAATATCGTCGCCCGGTATTGATCGCCCTCTAGTGCGCCCCTCGGATTTCGATCGTTGGGCCGATTATGAAGTGAAGATCGAGACCAAATTGCCCGTCCATGGCCGCAAGCGCTTCAAAGGCGTGATCATTGGCGCGGCTGAGGGCGCGGTGGTGATCGAACGTGACGACACTGGCAAGGACGAGGAGGCGCGTGTCGCAATTCCCCTCGCCGATATCGGTGAGGCACGCCTCGTTCTCACCGATGACCTGATCCGAGAATCGCTCCGGCGTGACAAGGCGGCCCGCAAGGCCCGCGGCGCCGAAACCGAAACGGAAGACCAACAAGCCGACGAATTCGAACAGGCGGACGAACCGGCGCAAAAGCCGAAGAAGCCGTCGAAACGAAACAAGGAGTGACACCCATGGCCGTCAGCGCCAACAGGCTCGAATTGTTGCAGATCGCGGACGCAGTCGCGCGCGAGAAGAATATTGATCGTCAGATCGTGATTGCGGCGATGGAAGATGCGATCGCGAAGGCATCGCGTTCGCGTTATGGAGCAGAAACCGATGTCCATGCGGAGATCAATCCGCGCACCGGCGAACTGCGTCTCTCGCGTTATCTGCAAGTCGTTGAACAGGTCGAAAACCCGGCCATTGAAATTGCGCTTGTCGATGCGCAGCGTTTCAACCCTGCGGCCCAGATTGGCGATACGATCGCCGATACATTGCCGCCCTTCGATTTCGGCCGTATCGCCGCGCAATCAGCCAAGCAAGTCATCGTGCAAAAAGTGCGCGAGGCCGAGCGTGATCGCCAATACGACGAATTCAAGGACCGTATTGGCGAAATCGTCAATGGTCAGGTCAAGCGCGCTGAATATGGCAATGTGATCGTCGATCTCGGCCGCGCAGAAGCCATTGTTCGTCGTGACGAATTAATTCCGCGTGAAATGTTCCGCGCCGGCGACCGCATCCGCGCTTATGTGTTCGATGTGCGCCGCGAGCAACGCGGCCCACAGATTTTCCTGTCGCGCACGCATCCGCAATTCATGGCAAAGCTTTTTGCGCAGGAAGTGCCGGAAATCTATGACGGAATCATTGAAGTAAAGGCGGTCGCCCGCGATCCGGGTTCGCGCGCAAAGATTGCCGTCATCTCACGCGATTCCTCGATCGATCCGGTTGGCGCTTGCGTCGGTATGCGCGGTTCGCGCGTGCAAGCCGTCGTTGGCGAATTGCAGGGCGAAAAGATCGATATCATTCCGTGGTCGCCCGATGTTGCGACCTTTATCGTCAACGCGCTGCAACCGGCCGAAGTGTCGAAGGTCGTGCTCGACGAAGATGCCGAGCGCATTGAAGTCGTGGTGCCGGACGATCAGCTTTCTCTGGCAATCGGCCGTCGCGGTCAGAATGTCCGTCTTGCTTCGCAATTGACGGGTTGGGACATTGACATTCTGACGGAAGCCGAAGAATCCGAGCGCCGTCAGAAGGAATTCGTCGAGCGGACACAGACCTTCATGGACGCGCTCGATGTGGACGAAGTCGTCGGCCAACTCTTGGCGTCGGAAGGCTTCCGTTCGGTGGAGGAATTGGCATTCGTCGAGGTCGCCGAACTCGCCTCCATCGAAGGCTTCGACGAAGACACGGCCGAAGAAATTCAAAATCGTGCGCGAGATTATCTCGCTCGTATCGAAGCCGAATTCGACGAGCGCCGCCGCTCTCTGGGCGTCCTCGATGAATTGCGTGACGTGAATGGAATCAGCACCGAGATCATGGTCAAGCTGGGCGAGAACGATGTGAAATCCATCGAAGACCTCGCCGGTTGCGCGACTGACGATCTCGTTGGTTGGACCGAGCGTAAGAACGGCGAAACCACGAAGATCGCCGGGTTCCTCGATGGGATCGAAATCTCACGCGAGGAAGCGGAAGCCATGATCATGGATGCGCGCGTTAAGGCGGGCTGGATCGAAGCTGCTGCCGAGACGGTGGAAGAGGAAGCGGCGGGCTGAGGCCCGCTCTTTAGGCGGGAAACGACATGACCCGCGAAATGGATTTGGACGATGACGGTGCGGATGAAACCGGGCCGGAACGGACCTGCATCGCGACACGCACGCGACATAAGGTCGACGATCTGATCCGTTTCGTGGCAGCTCCCGATGGCTCGGTGGTTCCCGATCTCAAGCGGAACCTGCCGGGGCGCGGGGTCTGGGTCTCGGCGACGCGCCATGCGGTCGCCGAGGCAGTTCGGAAGAAGGCTTTTGGGCGTGGGCTCAAGGCCGATGTTAAGGCCGATGTAGATCTCCCCTCTCTGGTTGAGGGTCTTCTCACCCGGCAGGCACGCGAGGCGCTGAGCCTCGCCAACAAGGCGGGGCTCGTCGTTTCGGGCTTTGACAAAGTGGAGGCAGCGATTGCGCGCGGACCTGTTCGCGTCGTGATCCATGCATCCGATGCGGCGGCTGATGGGGTGCGAAAGCTCTCGCAGGCGCTCAAAAGGAGGTTTGGCGAAAGTGCTAACGTCGAAATGACGTTGCGCGGGCTGAATTTCGAGGAATTGGGTTTGGCATTGGGCCGGTCACATGTGATACATGCAGCGCTTCTAGACGGTCCGGCATCGCGTTTGTGTGTGGCGCGGCTCCGGACACTTGAACGCTACCGGACCGGCAAGGCCGATCGGGACATCCCGGATAATCCGGGTCATGAAGACGGAAAGCCGTTAGGGCAGAGCTGAATGAGCGATACGAAGAATACTGGCGGCGACAAGACGTTGCATGTCCCCTCGAAGACGCTGTCTTTGAAGCGTCCTGTCGAGCAGGGCGTTGTGCGTCAAAGCTTCTCCCATGGCCGGACCAAGGCCGTTGTGGTCGAGAAGGTGAAGCGCCGCACGATCGGGCCGGGCGAGACACCGAAAGCTGAACCGGCTCCCGCGCCTGTCGTAGCGGCTACGCCGCAGCCCGTGGCGCCAGCGCCGGCGAAGCCAGCTGCTGCCGCACCGGCGGCACGCCCGAGCGGTCGCGCACCGACACCGGGCCGCGGCGAAGGCCGCTCCCAGCAGAGTGCGCCACGTTCGGGCTCAGGTGTTGTGCTGCGCACGCTGACCGATGAAGAGCGCGATGCCCGCGCTCACGCCTTGGTCGAAGCCCGCAAGCGCGAAACCGAAGACCGGAAGCGCGCCGAAGACGAAGCTAAGGTTCGCGCTGAGCGCGATGAGCGTGAACGCGTTGAACGCGTCGCCGCCGAAGCGCGCAAGCGCGAGGAGGAAGATCGCCGCCGTCACGACGACGAGGTGAAGCGCAAAGCCGAAGATGAAGCTAAGCGCCGTCTTGGCGATTCGGCTCCGGCCGCCCAGTCTGCGCCCACCTCTGCGCTGCGCCCGTCATCCGATGGGCCTGTGCGCCGCTCTTCGGCCCCCGGCCTGTCGCGTGCACCTGTTCCGGCTGAACCGGACGATGAGGAACGCCGCCGTGGCGCACCGCGCCGCGGTGCTGGCCCCGCTCGCCCCGCCGCGCCCGCCCGTCCTGAGCGCGCGCGCGCAGGTGACGAGAAGCGTCGCGGCCGCCTGACGGTTTCTGCCGCCACCAGCGGCGAGGACGAACGCACGCGTTCGGTCGCTTCTTTCCGCCGCCGCGTGCAGCGCCTTAAAGGCGCCGGCATGGCCGAGCAGAAGGAAAAGATTGCGCGCGAAGTGACGATTCCGGAAACGATCACGATCCAGGAACTCGCCAACCGTATGACCGAGCGCGCGGTGGATGTGATCCGATTCCTGATGAAACAGGGCCAGCTCGTGAAGATCACCGACGTGGTCGACGCGGACACAGCCCAACTCGTCGCGGAAGAATTCGGCCATACCGTTAAGCGCGTTGCCGAAGCGGATGTGGAAGAGGGTCTCTTCGATACGCCGGATGCCGACGAGAATCTCGAAGCGCGTCCGCCGGTCGTCACCATCATGGGTCACGTCGACCACGGCAAGACTTCGCTGCTCGACGCCATTCGTCATGCCAATGTTGTGGCGGGCGAAGCCGGTGGCATCACACAGCATATCGGTGCCTATCAGGTGACTGCGCCCAATGGCGATAAGATCACCTTCATTGACACGCCCGGTCACGCTGCCTTTACGGCGATGCGCGCGCGCGGCGCGAAAGTGACGGACATTGTGGTGCTGGTTGTGGCCGCCGATGACGGTGTCATGCCGCAGACGATTGAAGCGATCAATCATGCCAAGGCGGCGAAGGTGCCGCTAATTATCGCAATCAACAAGATCGATAAGCCAAACGTCGATCCCAACAGGGTCCGCACGGAACTTCTGCAATATGAAGTTCAGGTGGAATCGATGGGTGGCGATGTGCTCGAGATCGAAGTTTCGGCCACCAAGCGCATTAATCTCGATAAGCTGCTCGACGCCATTGCGCTGCAGTCGGAAATTCTTGATCTCAAGGCCAATGCGGATCGACCGGCTGAAGGCACTGTCATCGAAGCCAAGCTCGATCGCGGCCGCGGCCCCGTTGCCACCGTGCTCGTGCAGCGTGGCACTTTGAAGACAGGCGACATCGTGATCGCAGGTTCCGAATGGGGCCGTGTGCGCGCACTCGTCTCAGATCTTGGCGCGCAAGTGCAGAAAGCGGGTCCTTCGGTTCCCGTCGAGATTCTCGGTTTCAATGGCGCGCCCGAAGCGGGTGATCGCGTTGCGGCTGTTGAGAACGAAGCGCGTGCCCGTGAGATCACCGAATATCGTACGCGTCAGAAGCGCGAACGTGCAGCGGCGCGTGCGGGCAAGGCGCGTGGTTCGCTGGCCGACATGATGAGCCAGCTTAAAACGGCAGGCCGCAAGGAATTCCCGCTCGTCGTCAAAGGCGACGTGCAGGGTTCGGTGGAAGCGATCATTGGTGCGCTCGATAAGCTCGGGACGGATGAAGTCGGAGCACGCGTCATTCACGCGGGCGCAGGCGGCATCAACGAGAGCGACATCACGTTGGCGGAAGCCTCGGGCGCTGCTGTCATTGGCTTCAACGTGCGCGCCAATAAGGAAGCACGCGAAGCGGCCGAGCGTTCGGGCACCGAAATTCGCTATTACAACATCATCTACGATCTCGTGGATGATGTGAAATCGGCGATGTCGGGTCTGCTTGCGCCGACCCTGCGCGAAGAACGCCTTGGTGAAGCACGCATCTTGCAGGTCTTCGGTGTGTCGAAGATCGGCAAGGTTGCAGGCTGTCTTGTGCAGGATGGCCGTGTCGAGCGCGGCGCGAATGTGCGCCTCATCCGCGACAACGTTGTCATTCACGAAGGCAAGCTGTCGACGCTCAAGCGCTTCAAGGACGAAGTCAAGGAAGTGCCGTCGGGTCAGGAATGCGGCATGGCCTTCGAGAATTATCAGGACATGCGCGAAGGCGATATCATCGAATGCTATCGCATCGAGGAAATCCGCCGCTCGCTCTGACGGCCTGACCGAAGCTTCGGAATGGCCCGCGCAGTATTCGCTCGCGGGCCTTTTCTTTTCCGTCCTCAAGCCGGTCCGAGTCCGGCAGGAATGGTGAGACATGAAACATCATGACGACAAAAAAGGTCCGTCGCAGCGCCAATTGCGTGTTGGTGAATTGATCCGGCACGCGATGACGGAGATTCTTTCGCGTGGCGATTTACAGAATCCGGTCATTCAGGATGCGTTTGTCACCATCCCAGAAGTCCGCATGAGCCCCGATCTGAAGATTGCTACGATCTATGTGACGCTACACAATCGTGAGAACGAGAAAGACATCATCCGCGCTTTCGCCGATGAGCGGAAATTTCTGCGCATGGAGATCGCCCATCGCGTCAATCTGAAATTCGCACCTGATCTGCGTTTCCGCCCCGATGAGGGATTGGTCGAAGCGCAGAAAATCGATGCGCTTCTGCGCTCGCCGCAGGTGCAGCGTGATCTCGCCAAACCGCATGACGACACCGAGGACGCCGAATGAGCGCGCCCAAGATCGTTCAACAGAAGAAAACCCGTGTCGAAGTGAATGGCTGGATCGTGCTCGACAAGCCGATCGGCATGACGTCAACGCATGCCGTCTCGGCCGTGCGGCGTTTGCTCAACGCGAAAAAGGCGGGCCATGCCGGGACGCTCGATCCCTTGGCGTCGGGCATTCTGCCGCTCGCTTTCGGCGAGGCCACCAAAACCGTGCCTTATGTCGTCGATGGCGAGAAGGCTTATACGTTTACGGTCGATTTCGGCTCTGAGACGGATACGGACGATAGCGAAGGCCGCGTCACGGAAACAAGCGATCGCCGTCCGACACAGGCTGAACTTGAATCGATCTTGCCGCGTTTCGAAGGCGTGATTGACCAGGTGCCGCCACGCTTCTCGGCGATCAAGATTGGTGGCGAGCGCGCTTACGATCTCGCTCGTGATGGCGAAGCCATCGAAATGAAATCTCGCCAAGTTGAAATCTATTCGTTGAAACTTGTCTCTTTTTCGCCGGAACGCGCCACACTCGCGGCTGAATGTGGCAAGGGCACCTATGTGCGTGCCATTGCGCGCGACATTGGCAGGATGCTCGGCTGCTATGGTCACGTCACGGCCCTACGCCGCACGCGCGTCGGCCCCTTCACCTTGGCGGATGCGACGCCATGGAGCGCGATGGCCGATCAACCGGAAGCCGCAGCGGCGGCCGTCTTGCCGGTGGAAGCGGGCTTGTCAGAGTTGGAATGCGTGGTGATGAACCGCGATTCCGCCATGCGGTTGCGTCGTGGCCAAAGCGTCATTCTGCGTGGGCGTGATGCGCCGCCAGAGGGCGAACTCGTCTATTCAACCTGCGCTGGCGTGCCGGTTGCGGTCGGCATGGTAGAACGCGGCGAGTTCGTGCCGGTGCGGGTGTTCAATCTGGCGATATGAGACACGCTTCTTGACGTGACGGCAAATTCATAGCTACATTTTGTAGCTATGAAACAAGATGCTTTCAAATCGGCACGGGCGAAACTCTTCAAACACGGAGGCAGCCAAGCGGTGCGCTTGCCGAAAGAGTTCCGTATGCCTGGCGAAAAGGTCAGGCTGACAAAAGTGCCGGGCGGTGTTCTGATCGAGCCCGATGCGTTCGATTCTAACGAGTGGCTTGCAACGCTACGGCAATATCAAATGCCTGAGTTTATGGAAGAAGGTCGGGAGCAGCCAGACATGCCGCCGGAACGACCAATTTTTGATTGATGTTTTGCATTGATGCCAACATTGCGATCGCCCTTTTGCGCGGCGGTCGGCCAGATCTCGAGGAGCATTTGGCAGGCCTGTTTGCCCGCGATGTCGTGATCGGCTTGGCAACGATTGTGTTAGCGGAACTCCAATATGGTGTTTATCGGGCTCGCGATCATATGCGAGCCCAGCGCGCCCTCGACGGTCTCCTCCGAGCGCCGTTTGAGATCATGCCGTTCACAGCCGCGGATGCTCGGCGCGCTGGTGAGCTTCGTGCTGGTTTGGCTGCTAAAGGTCAAACGATTGGTCCCTTCGACTCTCTCATTGCTGCCCAAGCGCTTGAACGGAATATGATCCTCGTCACCAACAACATCCGTGAATTCTCGCGCGTGCCGGGGCTGAAGCTGGAAGATTGGCTCACCCCCTAGCTTTTCCGGCCTTTTCGTGTATGAAGACGGCGCACGCGACAGGCTTTGGCCTGCCGCGCTGTCGACCTTGCTGGACGACATCCCGGCAGGGCCGCCTCTCCCTCCAACAGATAAGGAGCACCCGATGTCGATTACGGCTGAGCGCAAGCAGGCGCTGATCAAGGAATACGCTACCAAAGCGGGCGATACCGGTTCCCCGGAAGTCCAGGTCGCGATCCTGACCGAGCGCATCACCAACCTCACCGATCACTTCAAGACGCACGCCAAGGACAATCATTCCCGCCGTGGCCTCCTGAAGCTCGTGTCCCAGCGCCGTTCGCTTCTCGATTATGTGAAGCGTCAGGATGTGGGCCGCTACAAGACTTTGATCGAGCGCCTCGGCATCCGCCGCTAACGCCGATCCTCTGAAGGCGGGCCTTGGCCCGCCTTTTCCCTAAAGGGCCTGCAAGACGGCCCTTCCAAGTGAATGGGAGCCCGCTGAGCGGGCTCTTCTCCGGACCGGGAATGGACCCGTCCGGCTACCCCGCCGGGGCCTGCGGATCATGGCAGGATTGCCGGGGGCTTTCGGCAGCAAGGCTGCCTTCCCAAGGAAGCCCCTCGTCGTCTTGCTCATGGCGCAGGTTCTGGCCTCTCGAAGGACTGAACATCCATGTTCGATACCCAACGCGTTGAACTCGTTTGGGCGGGGCGCAAGCTTACGCTCGAAACCGGCCGCATTGCCCGTCAGGCTGATGGTGCTGTGCTCGCGACCTATGGCGAAACCACTGTTCTTGCCACTGTCGTCTCGGCGAAAGAGCCGAAGGCCGGCGTCGATTTCTTCCCGCTCACTGTAAACTATCAGGAGAAGACCTTTGCAGCCGGCCGCATTCCCGGCGGCTATTTCAAGCGCGAAGGCCGTCCCTCGGAAAAAGAGACGCTCGTCTCCCGCCTGATCGACCGTCCAATCCGTCCGCTTTTCGTCGATGGCTACAAGAACGACACGCAAGTCGTCGTCACCGTGCTGTCGCATGATCTCGAAAACGATCCGGATGTCGTCGCCATGGTGGCAGCCTCCGCGGCTCTCACGCTTTCTGGCGTGCCTTTCATGGGCCCGGTCGGTGCTGCGCGCGTCGGCTATGTCAACGGCCAGTTCAAGCTGAATCCGACCATTGCTGAAATGGCCACATCCGATCTCGATCTTGTCGTCGCCGGTACGGCCGATGCGGTGTTGATGGTGGAATCGGAAGCGAAAGAACTCGCTGAAGACGTGATGCTCGGTGCCGTTATGCACGGCCATAAGGGTTTCCAGCCGGTTATCGATGCGATTATCAAACTCGCCGAAGTGGCCGCGAAAGACCCGCGCGATTTCACGACGCCGGATTATTCAGAACTTGAAGCCAAAATCCTCGCACTCGTCGAAAGCGAATTGCGCGTTGCTTATTCGACGCCGCAGAAGAAAGAGCGTCAGGACAAGGTTGCTGCTGCCAAGCAGAAAGTGCTCGCTGCACTCTCGGGCGAAGGCGTTGAAAACCCGGTCGCGCCGCTTCTCGCCGCGTCCGTGTTCAAGGAAGTCGAAGCCAAGATCGTGCGCTGGAACATTCTCGACACCGGCCGTCGCATCGATGGCCGCGATCTCGTGACAGTGCGCAACATCGTCTCGGAAGTTGGCATTCTGCCGCGTACCCATGGTTCGGCTTTGTTCACACGCGGTGAAACGCAGGCGCTTGTGGTTGCGACGCTTGGCACGGGCGATGACGAGCAATTCATCGACTCGCTTGAAGGCACCTACAAGGAAACCTTCCTGCTGCATTATAACTTCCCGCCCTACAGCGTCGGCGAAACTGGCCGCATGGGTTCGCCGGGCCGTCGTGAAATCGGTCACGGCAAATTGGCGTGGCGTGCTGTGCGTCCGATGCTGCCGCCGCATCACGAATTCCCCTACACGATCCGTCTCGTCTCCGAGATCACGGAATCGAACGGTTCGTCGTCGATGGCGACGGTGTGCGGTTCCTCGCTCGCGCTCATGGATGCTGGCGTGCCGTTGAAGTCGCCGGTTGCGGGCATCGCAATGGGCCTCATCCTTGAGGGTGATCGCTATGCGGTTCTCTCCGACATTCTTGGTGACGAAGATCATCTCGGCGACATGGATTTCAAAGTGGCCGGTACTGCCAATGGCGTGACCTCGCTGCAGATGGACATCAAGATCGCCGGCATCACCGAAGAAATCATGCGCGTCGCCCTCAATCAGGCCAAGGGCGGCCGTCTGCATATCCTCGGCGAAATGGCGAAGGCCCTCACCGGTGCGCGTCAGGAACTCGGACAATATGCGCCGCGTATTGAGACGATCAAAATTCCGGTCGATAAGATCCGCGAAGTCATCGGTTCGGGTGGCAAGGTCATCCGCGAAATCGTTGAAAAGACGGGTGCCAAGATCGACATTCAAGACGATGGTACTGTGAAAGTCGCGTCATCGGATGGCACCTCGATCACCGCGGCGCTCAACTGGATCAAGTCGATCGCGTCTGAACCCGAAATCGGTGTCATCTATGATGGCACAGTGGTGAAGACGACTGATTTCGGCGCGTTCGTGAATTTCTTCGGTGCGAAGGATGGTCTCGTCCATATCTCGCAACTCGCGGCGCAGCGCGTGCAGAAGGTCACCGATGTCGTCAAGGAAGGCGACAAGGTCAAGGTGAAGCTCTTGGGCTTCGACGATCGTGGCAAGGTTCGCCTGTCCATGAAAGTGGTCGACCAGACCACCGGCGAAGATCTCGAGGGCAAGCCGACCGTTGAAGAAATGATCGAAGCGAGCGAGTAAATTTCTCGCTCTGGTTGCAAATACAAAAGGCGGCCTTCGGGCCGCCTTTTCTATTGGAGATTGTGATCAGACTTTGCTGCACAATCACTCCATCTTATTTTAGCTAAGGCATAAACTTTTTTTACGCTAATCCCTCAATGCTCTTGCGCTAAGTCCTCTTCTGCATGTTTTATATATGCCATTGCAGAATGAAATGGATTGGTAAGCCAATGTTCCGCGGAATTTTTAGGATTTGGTTTGGCGGCAAAAGAGACGCGCGCCTTCTTAGCATTAGGCCAAGAAAAGTCGAGAACCCCGATCAAGAGGATGATAATCTGCCGGGCGTCGATGATCCGACTGGTGAAGGCAATCGATCGCCAGATTCGACAGGCCCCAATCGTCCGGTCTTGGCGTTCGATCGGGATGATGACGGTGTTATCGATCCGGCAAGCGAGCTTGCTTTCCTGCAGGATGCGCCTGATACGACGACAAACTTTGATGCGTTGAAGAGTTTCGATGCCAATGGGGATGATGTGTTCGATGTGAACGATCCCCAATTTCAAAGATTTGGCGTTTGGACTGACGATAATCAGAACGGTCAATTTGAAACCGGAGAGTTCAAGACGCTCGATCAGATGAATATCGAATCCATCGATCTGTCCAAGGGGCTGAGTGGTGACGCTTTATCGATTAAGCGCTTTGATGGATCGGAAGGTCTTCTGAAGCTGACCACGACATCGTCTGTGACGCTATAAAGGTATCAACCGAAACCCCCGGACCTTACGGCCCAGGGGTTCACGGTCCCGCCGGGAGTGAGCGGGATTTCCGAGCGAGAGGGGAGAGATCGCTCAGAAAACGAAGTCATGCCCAGTAAGAGCATCCTTATTGACGTTTTGAAGGGTAATGACCGCACCATTGTCCGCGGTGATGATTGTGCTCGCTCCATTGGCGACGGCATGCGCCAAGATAGCTTCAATCGAGGTGAAGCCGAGTTCGCGCGCATCGATCTCATCGATGCCGACTTTGAAGTCGAGGATCAGATCGGACCCAACGCCGTCGGCTGCTTTGAAGACAAAGAGATCATTGCCGTCACCGCCGAGTAGCGTGTCGTTGCCTGTGCCGCCATAGAGTTTGTCATTGCCCACGCCACCTTCAAGACGGTCGCTTGCAGCTCTTCCAAAAACCGTATCATGACCGGCGCCGCCGATGAGCGTGTCAGAGCCGCCTGCGCCTTCCAGACGGTTGTTAAGCAGATTACCCACACCCTTGAAGGCCGTGTCACCGAGATGGGTCAGACCTTCGATGTTGCCACCAATCGAATATGCCGAAAGCGCCGTTCGGACCGTATCAAAGCCTTGATTGGCGAATTCGATGATCTGGTCCGTTGCGACATTGACGATGAAGATATCGTCGCCGAGGCCACCAATCATTGTGTCTGTACCGGCACCGCCGTCGAGGTAATCATGACCAGGCCCTGCATTGATGCGATCATTGCCACCGCCTGTGTACACTCTGTCTTGACCGGCTGACGCGAGCACGGTGTCATTGCCGCCATTGCCAAAGATCGTGTCGTTTCCATCATTGCCCGTCAGCAATTCGCTTGCCGTCGTGCCCTTAACGGTCTTGCCGATAAAATTGGCGGCGTCCTGCCAGACATGAACCGAGTCGATCTTGTATTCGGCTGGCCACTTTGTTGTGGCATCCGGAGCGCCGGCCCAACCACCCACTGCGAGATTGGCGATGAAGTACATCGGCACCTTCAGGCTCTCGGGCGTTGCAACCGAGCTCATCTGTCTGCCATCGAAATAGAAGGTGATGCGGTCTTCCTGCCAGTCGACGCCGTAAGTGTGCATGCTCGCCGACATATCGCCGACGTTTGCCCGCGTGGCCTTGATGATGCCGCCATCATTGGTGTGTGCCGTCTGGTAAAGAAAGCTCGTGTTCTGTCCCAACACTTCCATGAGGTCGATTTCAGCCTTGACCGAACTATCGGCCGACCGGAGCCACAAAGCAGGCCAAAGCCCTTTGCCAGCAGGAAGCTGAGCTGTGGCTTCGATATAGCCATACTTGAACTGCGCTGAATCCAGCGTGTTGATCATGCCTGACGTGTAGGCGAAATTATTGAAATTGGCGGCATTCGCACCGGTCGGCTTTGCCGTGATCGTCAGCGTGCCGTCGCCCGTTGAGAAAGGTGAGTAGCCGGGCTGCGTACCCAGCGCATTTACGAAACCCTTGTCGACATAGAGCTGCAATTCACCATTGCTGCCCAATGTACGGAGATTGCCGGGGAAGACTGTCTTCCATCCAGAGCCATAGGTCTCGGGCAAAGTATTCCCGTTAAACTCATCCCCGAAAGTCAAAGTCATACCTGTGCGGGGGGCAATTGCTGTCGTTGTGTAAGTTGTCGACATAGTATTTCTCCCGGGGTTAAACCTTCTTCCTTGTGAGATGAAGGTCCATATGTTGCTTGCCGGGAGATAAACTCCATTTATTGACCTTACAAAGGGTAGTTTTGCGTGGTTTTCAAAGGGATTACATGATTTCAGTACTTGGTTTACGAAAGTAACACTTCGTTACATTCATCGCGTTTTGCAGCATCAACGTGGCTGGAAACGAAAGTCGATTGGACGCCGCATGGAAGAGGGGGCACATTTTCAAAGCTTTCCTTTGCGTGCTCCACGAGGCTTCCGTGCTCACTGCCGTCATCTCGGATATTCACGCGAACCGTGAGGCTTTGACGGCAGTCCTAAGCCATATCCGGGCATCAGGGGCTGAGCGTATCGTTGTGTTGGGCGATATCGTCGGGTACGGCGCTGATCCCGAATTCTGCATCGATGCGGTGCGCCAGCTCGAGGCCGCAGGCGCAATTGTCCTTAAAGGCAATCACGATGAAGCGGCCGCAGGGCTGGACAATGATATGAATGCCACGGCGCAAGCTGCGATTGCGTGGACGCGAGACCGGCTGAGCACCGCGGAGAAGATGTGGTTGGCCGGACTTCCCATCTCAAGCACGGAGCCTGGCGTCCTGTTCGTTCATGCCAATGGCTGGAATCCGCAAGGCTGGGGTTACATCCGCACCCCGCAAGAAGCCGAACGCTCAATGCGGCGCACGACTGAGCGGCTTACCTTTTGCGGCCACACGCATCGGCCTGCGGTATTCCACATGTCACCGAACAGACCCGCCGCTCTTTTCGTCCCTGTTGCCGGCGTTACCATTCCATTGATTGAGACACGTCAATGGCTTGTCATCGCGCCTGCTGTAGGCCAGCCACGGGATGGCAACCGGTCTTCCGGTTACGTCCTGTACGATTCGGCATGTCGTGAAATCACGTTTCAGCGCGTGCCTTATGATTGCGAAACAGCTTCGCGAAAAATTCTAGCTGCGGGATTGCCGCCCTCTCTCGCCGAGCGCTTGCTGAAAGGACAGTGAGAATGCCAGCGATACGTCCCGCCGAGGGAATGGAACTTGACGGTTTCATCTTTGAATCGCGGTTGCATCAAGGCGGAATGGGTTCGCTCTGGCGCGCGCGAGACACCAGAACGGATGAGACGCTTGTCATCAAGATACCCTTTCTGGGCGATGGCGAAGATGCCTCGACAATCGTTGGCTTCGAGGTTGAACAGATGATCATGCCCCGGCTCTCAGGCCCGCATGTTCCGCGGTTTGTAGGAATCGGCGGATTTGATCGTCTCCCCTACATTGCCATGGAGATGATTCACGGTGCGCCACTTGCAAACAAGCGTCAGGGGGCATGGGCCATTGACGATTGTGTCGCAACAGGAATCAAGGTTGCAAAAGCGTTGCAGGACTTGCATCGCCAGCATGTCATCCATCTTGATCTGAAGCCTTCTAATCTCATGCGCCGTACCAATGGCGACATCGTTTTCATCGATTTCGGGCTCTCACGCCATTTGCAACTGCCTGATCTTCTCGCGGAAGAATCGGATGTCCCGATGGGATCGGCGCCTTACATGGCGCCCGAACAAGTGCTTGGGCGACGTACTGATGCGCGCAGCGATATTTTTGCCATTGGTGTGATCTTATATGAATGGCTCACCGGCGAATTGCCATTCGGCAACCCACAAGGGCAGGGCGGGTTGCGTCAACGCCTTTGGTCTGATCCTACACCACCACGCGCTCTGCGGCCTGATTGTCCGCCTTGGTTGCAGGAAATCATATTGCGTTGCCTGAGTGTCGACCCAGCTCAGCGTTATCCGACGGCGGCGCAACTATGCTTCGCATTGCAGCATCCTGATCAAATCAAATTGACAAATCTTGCGGACAAGACCACGCGTGATCGCATTGGTGCACGCCTTGCACGCTTCTTCAAATCGCGGACAGCCGATCGGCCGCTAAAAGTTGAAAAACCGCCTGTCGATACTGCGCCAATCGTCATGATTGCTGTCGATCTTGCCCATGGTATTGATGAGCTGGCATCCACTTTGCGTATGCAGGCCGGCTTGATTCTCACAACGCACCCCGATGCGCGGATAGCCTTCGTCACTGTTTTGAAAACGGCTCTGCTATCGGTCGAAGATGATAGTCAGCCGGAAGGGCACAATGCTTATGTCCAGCGTCTGATTGAGTTAAAGGACTGGGCGCGGCCTCTAGTCAATCATGAAGAGGTTGTCTCCTATCATGTCTTAGAAGCTGTCGATGCCGCCGCTGCTCTGATCGAATATGCGCGGCATAACAACGTCGATCACATTGTGTTGGGCGCACGCGGATCCTCGACTGTCAGGCGTTATCTCGGCAGCGTATCGTCGCAGGTCGTAGCACAAGCGCCATGTACTGTTACGGTTGTCAGGTTAAAAAAAATGAGTGCAGACGAGGCCGCTTGAGATTGTGTGCGCTGCCTCAATTTGCGCTGCATGACCTGAGCGGCTTTTGATTGGACAGTTGAAACGTTAGCTCTAGGATAGCCTCTCCTCCGGCTCGGGTTACGCATGGCATCCAACATTATTATCAATCTGACACGTCCACGCCATTTCGTTTTAGCAATGATGGCGGCCGTGATCTTTGCCATTTCGGCGGTTGCAGCGGCCGCACTTCTACAAAGTCGTAGCCGCGTGCTTCGGGAAGGTGAGCAGGTCACACGTGATATGGCCAAGCTGATGCAAAATCAGATGATCCATATTCTTGATATAGCGAATACCATTATATCACTAGAGCGTGTCGATCTTGAAATGCGCAATACGCAGAGTGCAAGCGCTCATAGTCCACAATTGCTCGATCTCATTCGTGATAAACCCTATCTTTTTCGAGTGACTATTGCCGATGCAAACGGAGATGTTGTCACGACATCAATGCTCAATCCGCCCCCGATCAATATTAGTACGCGTAGCTATTTCAAGCGACATCTTAGCGGAGAGAGTGGGCCGATTATCACGGTGGGGCTACAAAGCCAGGCAAGCGGAGAACCCATCATGCTCATGAGCCGAGCGATCCTTGATTCTTCTGGGAAGATGGATGGCATCGCGATGGTTTCCTTCAACCTTGAGGCGTTAGCGAGTTATTTCACGAATCTTGTACCAGCAGAGTATGGCTCTTTGTTTCAGCTGATAGCGGACGATGGCCGTCTTCTCGTCGATATCTCACCGCTACCTCAATTTCGTGAGCGTTTTGTTGAGCCTGATATCTGGGCGAACGTCAAAAAAAGCCGCCTTGATATGGCAGTCTATCAATCGATCGATAATACGCCCCGTATCTGGGCACATCGTGCGATTCCTGGAACTGATCTTTTCATTCGTGTTGGTACTGATCGTCAACAGATCACGCGCAAATGGAATCAGGATCTTGCCGATTATGCTATGGTTGGTCTTGTGGCTTTCGTCGCCCTTCTTGGATTAACCGGTATCGCTGTGCGCTATGCCGATCGCGAAGAAACAGCACTAAACGACCTCCGCATGTTCAATACAATACTCGAACAGCGTGTGAGTGAACGTACACAAAAGCTTGAGGCATTAACGGAGAAGTTGCAACAATCTGTCGAGGATAAGACCGTTTTATTGCGCGAGATTCATCACCGTGTGAAGAATAATCTTCAAGTTGTTGCCTCAATGGTGCGTCTCTCATCGCATCATGTCTATGATGCACATGCCCGCAGCGTATTCGCTGAGATTGCCCGACGCATCCGCGCGATCGGCCTTGTCCATCAAACAATTTACGAGCAAGAGGCGGCATCGGCAGTCACGGTGCATTCTTATCTACAACGCCTTGCGATGCTGGAGGGTGATGTCTACGGCATTGGTGAACGCGGCATCATCATCGAAACCCGAGGAGAAGGAGAGCTCGACCTTAATACGGCAATATCGATGGGGCTTGTTGTAAGCGAGGCGCTTGCCAATGCCATCAAACATGCATTCCCTGACGGGCGTCAGGGTATCATCACCATCATCGCTTCGGCTTCCGAGGAGGAGTGGAAAGTGATCGTTGCCGATAATGGTATTGGCTTTGACAATGAACTAGATGCGGGCACGGGCATCAAGCTTATACAAGCCTTGGCGAGCCAGATGCGAGGCAATGTCACTTTCCTGTCTGATGGCGGCACACGGGTCGAGATGCGTTTTCCGATCCTGCGTAATCCCGCGGAGATATTCACTGATCAGACTGGACCGGCCGCTACCAGAATGATGGCTGCAAAATAGGTCTAGCTTTCGATTTGGGCTGTGGTCTTTGAGTTTTTTGTTACGCGCGTATTTCCCAATCATGTGTGATTGTGGCGGTCTTGCCGAGCATCACCGAGGCTGAACAATATTTTTCAGCTGAGAGTTCTACCGCGCGCTTCACCTTGTCCTCGGTTAAGCCTTCCCCCTTCACGATATAATGCATGTGAATGCGGGTGAAGACTTTCGGATCGTCATTGGCACGCTCGGCTTCCACTTCCACATCGCATGTCACGAGTCCGACACGGCCCTTTTCCAAGATCATGACTACGTCGAAGCCCGAGCAACCGGCGATCCCGAGCAGGAGCATTTCCATCGGGCGCGCGCCAAGATTGCGTCCGCCATGCTCTGGTGAGCCATCCATCATCACGCGATGGCCCGATCCTGTTTCACCTGCGAACAAGCGTCCCGATACCCAGCGTGCTGCGGCTTTCATCTCTGCTACCCCGTCTGAATTGCTGCCCAATCTTAGACGCCTTGGTTCATAGCGTCGAGAAATAGCCGTAAAAAAGGGCGCGGATTGCTCCGCGCCCTTCTGTTTCTTGGGATGTTGGACTTCTTAGAAATCCATGCCGCCATTCAAGCCGGGCCTGCCCAGCTTGAACATTGTTGGATTTGGGCGGCATGAAAAAGGGCGCGGATTGCTCCGCGCCCTTCTGTTTCTTGGGATGTTGGACTTCTTAGAAATCCATGCCGCCATTCAAGCCGGGCCTGCCCGGCTTGAACATTGTTGGATTTGGGCGGCATGAAAAAGGGCGCGGATTGCTCCGCGCCCTCTTGTCCGAGAGAGGCTGGATTTCCTTAGAAATCCATGCCGCCCATGCCACCCATGCCGCCGCCGGCGGGCATGGCAGGCTTGTCCTTCGGCAGTTCGGCAACCATGGCTTCCGTCGTGATGAGGAGGCCAGCCACCGAAGCCGCGTCCTGCAGCGCCGTACGGACGACCTTTGCGGGATCGACGATACCGGCCTTGATCAGGTCGACATATTCTTCGGTCTGCGCGTTGAAGCCGAACGTCTCCGACTTGTTCTCGGCGATCTTGCCGACAACGATTGAGCCTTCGACGCCAGCGTTTTCCACGATCTGACGGATCGGGGCTTCGAGCGCCTTGAGGACGATGTTGATGCCGGCCTGGACGTCCGGGTTCTTCGACTTGAGCGCCGCAACCGCACCCTTGGCGCGGAGAAGAGCAGTGCCGCCGCCGGGGACGATGCCTTCTTCCACCGCAGCGCGGGTGGCGTTCAGCGCGTCATCAACGCGGTCCTTCTTTTCCTTCACTTCGATTTCCGTCGCGCCGCCGACGCGGATCACCGCGACGCCGCCTGCGAGCTTCGCAAGACGCTCTTGCAGCTTTTCACGGTCGTAGTCCGAAGTGGTTTCTTCGATCTGCGCCTTGATCTGATTGACGCGGCCTTCGATGTCTTTCTTCTTGCCGGCGCCGTCGATGATCGTGGTGTTCTCCTTCTCGATACGCACCTTCTTGGCGCGGCCGAGCATGTTGAGCGTCACTGTTTCGAGCTTGATCCCGAGATCTTCGGCGATCATCTGGCCGCCGGTGAGGATCGCGATGTCTTCGAGCATTGCCTTGCGGCGGTCGCCGAAGCCTGGAGCCTTCACAGCAGCGATTTTGAGGCCGCCACGCAGCTTGTTGACGACAAGCGTAGCAAGCGCTTCGCCTTCGACGTCTTCAGCGATGATGAGGAGCGGCTTGCCCGTCTGCACGACCGCTTCAAGGATCGGCAGCATCGGCTGGAGCGAGGAGAGCTTCTTCTCGTGGATGAGGATGTACGGATCTTCGAGGTCCGCAATCATCTTTTCTGCGTTGGTGATGAAGTAAGGCGAGAGATAGCCGCGGTCGAACTGCATGCCTTCGACGATGTCGACTTCGGTTTCGAGGCTCTTGGCTTCTTCAACCGTGATCACGCCTTCATTGCCGACCTTCTGCATGGCCTTGGCAATTTCTTCGCCGATGAAGCGATCGCCATTGGCCGAGATCGTGCCAACCTGCGCGACTTCTTCCGTCGACTTCACCTTCTTGGCGCGTGCCTTGATGTCGTCAATGGCGACGGCAACGGCCTGATCGATGCCGCGCTTCAGATCCATTGGGTTCATGCCGGCGGCAACCGCCTTAGCGCCTTCACGCACGATCGCCTGAGCGAGCACAGTCGCTGTCGTCGTGCCATCGCCCGCGATGTCGTTCGTCTTCGAAGCGACTTCGCGCACCATCTGTGCGCCCATATTCTCGAACTTGTCTTCAAGTTCGATTTCCTTAGCAACCGTCACACCGTCCTTGGTGATGCGCGGCGCGCCGAAGGACTTTTCGATTACGACGTTACGACCCTTCGGGCCGAGCGTGACCTTCACCGCATTGGCGAGGATGTCGACGCCGCGCAACATCTTGTCGCGGGCATCAGACGAAAAACGAACGTCTTTCGCAGCCATGTGAATTCTCCTGAATGATTGAAAAGGGGTTCAGCGTTGGCTTAGCCGACGATGCCCATGATGTCGGATTCCTTCATGATGAGGAGATCCTGACCGTCGATCTTGACTTCTGTACCCGACCACTTGCCGAAGAGGACGCGGTCGCCCTTCTTGACGTCGAGCGGGACGAGCTTGCCAGCTTCATCGCGTGCGCCGGAACCCACGGCGATGATCTCGCCTTCCTGCGGTTTTTCCTTTGCCGAGTCCGGAATGATGATGCCGCCCTTCGTCTTTTCCTCGGACTCGAGCCGGCGAACGACGACGCGGTCGTGCAGCGGACGAAATTTCATGGTCACTGTCCTTATCCTTGTGCCGCGCCCCATAAGGCACGCGGGCTGATTTCGTGACCTGCTAGCACTCGCTATGTATGAGTGCCGACAAGTGTGTATGGGACATAAGAACGAGGCCAAACCCTGTCAAGGCGAGGGTCTGGCAAAAAAAGACTCTTCTGAGAAAGGGTTAGCGAGCGCCGGCCCCGATAGGGCGACAAAACCGGAACTCGACGGTTTTGGCGATATCATGCAGCTGCCGCACCCCGGCTTCCTGCTGAAAGCCATGTTTCCGATAGAAGGCATGGCCTGAGGCAAAGCGCGTATCGGACCAGAGGGTAAGGGCTTGGCCGCCCCGCTCGGCTGCGAAGGCCTCCGCCCTTGAGAGGAAGTCGGCAGCGATCCCGTTACCGCGGCAATCTAACGCAAGGTAAACTTTGGCAAGCGCGAAGATACCCTTATCCCATGTCTCATAAAGAGCGAACGAGCCTACGATCCGGTCCCCAGCCTCAGCCACCCAGAGGGCACCATTGCGCACTGCGTAATGGGAAGCGGGCGCGGCCAATTCGGGAAATTCTGCGGGCAGGAAAGGACAGTCTTCATATTCGGCGAAAACTTTGGCGATGAGCGCGGCAATCGCGGGTCCATCGGTATCGTGGGCCAAGCGGATCGTTGTCATTTCGCCGGCGCCACGGGAATTCCCGCAATCCGATCCTCGAGCGACTTCTCGGCGAAGGGCAGCGAAAGCCCGAGCCGGATCAAGGCGTCCCAGATGCCTTCCGCGCTATCGGCAAAAGCAAAGAGATCAAGATCGGCTTTGGCAATAACACCTGTATCGGCAAGCTTCTGCCAACCGATCGCACCTTGCCAGAAATCCGGATCGTACAGCACGATTGGTAAGCGATGTGGAATTTTCTGCGTTTGGCGTAGCGTCAATATTTCAAACAATTCGTCGAACGTACCGAACCCGCCGGGAAACACCACAAGTGCATTGGCCCGCATCGCTAAATGCATTTTACGCATCGCGAAATAATGAAATTGGAACGTCAGGTCTGGCGTAGTGTAAGGGTTTGGCTCCTGCTCATGAGGCAGGGTGATATTGAAACCGATGGTCGGCGCACCGGCATCGAGTGCACCGCGATTGGCGGCCTCCATCACGCCCGGCCCGCCGCCTGTTGCAATCACATTGTCACGCACGCCACCATTATGATGCAGAGCGCCGCCACGCAGTGAAGCAATGCGACCAAATTCGCGCGCTACACGATACCAGCGTGCACCATTTTCACCGACCGGGCCTGAACCATCTTCGCGCGCTCGCGCCGTGCCGAACACGACGATGGTCGAACGCACGCCCCAATTGCGGAGATGTTCTTCTGCCTTCGCATATTCGAGCAGAAAACGAACCCCGCGCATGGAATCGCCGAGGAGAAATTCCTCGTCGAGCGCGGGGAGACGATAGGCTGGTGACGCTTTCTGCGCCTTACTGTCTGAACGGCTCATGGTCCCAAACTAAACCGTTTGGGTGCCGAAGAAAATCACGCCCAATCGTCGCCGCCTGAATCATCCCCGCCGACGTCGAACCCAGCATCGGCTTCATCCTGATAGGAGGCTTGCTTAAAAGCTCGGTCTTCAGGCCCGAAAACATCGGGGATCATGCCGCCCTCGGTCGCGGCCGGGGCCGCCGAGCCATTCACATCGCCCGCCAGCGCCTGCGGTGTGCCCGTCTGCCCAGCGCCGGAGAACATGGATTGCAGCCCATGGGCGAGGAGTGCGCCACCAGCCACACCGGCTGCCGTCGCCATAGCCGTCTGGAGGAAGCTGCCGCGCTGCCCTTGCTGGCCGAAGAGAGGATTGCCGCCTGTCTGACCCGCAGGCTGCGGTGCACCGGGCGAACGGCCCCACGGGCTGGCGCGCTGTGCCTCGCCTGGCTCCATTGCCCTGTTGTTGACTGACGGCACCGAGCCTGTCCCCAACACCGAACGCCCTATCCCGCCGAGGAAGGAACCCGAACCAGCCTCTTTAGTCTTTAATTCGGCTTCCAGCGTCTCGATCCGGGCAGCCGCCTGTTTCAAGGCTTCTTCCTGCACAATAACAGTCTGTGCCATCAGGTAAGGCGCATAGGGCTGCTCGCGCATTGCCTGCGCGATGAAATCTTCCGCTTCGCGGTCGCGCGGCACCCGACCTGCGGCATGCATACGATCGAACAATTGGCTGAGAAGCTGGCGTTCTTCCGGTGTCATGACGAAATCCTCCGCGCCGCCCGCATGGCGGCATCTGACCATGTGGGGAGGCGGCAAGGCGTTTCCAAGCCGCACCCTCAGAACGATACTTGAAGCCAAGCTTAGGGCAGGACTATGACAGAGCCATGAGCCTCGAACGCTGGTCTTTCTCATGAGTATCGCACTACGCGCTTCCCAAGCGCTGGGCCTCTGGCATGACGTGATGCTCGATCTCGTCCGCGACGGTGCGGCCGATCTGTCTGCGCGGCAGACCGTGATCCTGCTAACCGTCTATCTGGAGCAGCCGCCCCACACTGTGCGTGGACTTGCAAAAAAACTTGGCGTCACCAAACCTGCCATCACGCGCGCGCTCGACACGATGGGCAAGCGCCAGCTTCTCACCCGGCGGCGCGACGAGAACGATCGCCGCAATGTGATCATCCAGCGTACCGTCGAAGGTGCGCTCTATGTCGAACGGCTCGGCGATTCTGTGATCGCCCGCGCCAAAAATCTGCCCGCTTGAAAGAATTGAGTTGAGCATGAGCGATCCGCGCCGCCCCGCCCGCCCCGATCTCGCCGCCGCCCACCTCAAAGGACAGGTGGAGGCTGCGCGTTTTGTCGAGGGTGTGCCGATGCGCATCCGTGCCCCTGTTGCGCCCTTGCGCCGTGAACCACGCTCCGACGCACCGCTCGATACCGAGGCTTTGTTCGGCGAAGCGGTCACCGTTTACGAAAACGACGCCGAGGGTTGGTCATGGGTTCAGCTCAAGGATGATTCTTATGTCGGCTATATGCCGACAGAAGCGCTCGGCCCCGATAGCGACGCACCGACCCATCGCATCGATGCACTGCGGACTTTCGTTTACCCCGGTCCCTCGATCAAGGAACCGCCGCTCGCCGCACTTTCGTTCGGCAGCACGATATCCGTTCTGGCGGAAGATGGAAAATTCTTCAAAACCGAAGCGGGCTTTATTTTCGCCATGCACGCCAAACCGCTCGACGCGGTTGAAGAGGATTACGCCGAGACCGCGAAGCGTTTCGACGGAATTCCCTATTTGTGGGGCGGCAAATCCTCGCTTGGGATCGATTGTTCCGGTCTCGTGCAAACTGTGCTTAAGGCGGCAGGCCTTGCTTGCCCGCGCGATACGTTGATGCAAGTGAATGAATTAGGATTGCCAATCGCTTTTGATGACCGATTGATTGGACTCAAGCGCGGAGATTTTGTTTTCTGGAAAGGGCATGTCGGCATTATGCTCGATGCTGAGACACTCGTTCACGCCAATGGCCACTTCATGGAAGTGGTGAGTGAGCCATTGCGCATGGCGCGGGACCGCACGATTGCAAAAGGCTCTGGTCCGATCGTTGCGATCAGGCGGCTATAGAGATAAAAAATCACCTCATCATTGCAGGCCTGCGAAGCCTGACGCGGTAATCCATCTTTCCGCAGCGCTTCTCATTGATAGAGAGCGGTTCGCTGCTCTGCGCCCCGCCAGGATAAACGAGAGCTAATACGCTCGTGTACGATCCACGCGATAATCCGGCTCTTGCCCCGCTTCCAGTTTGGCTATTTGCCGTGCGACGAGTGCGCCAATAGCATCTGGGTCTGACATCGCTGCATTGTGCGGCGTCACCGTCACTAGCGGATGCGTCCACAATAGCGAATCGCGCGGTAGTGGCTCCGTCTCGAACACGTCGAGGACGGCATGGCCGAGGACACCGTCATTCAGCATTTTCAGAATACCGGCTTCCTTCTGCAAGCCGCCACGTCCCGCATTGATCAACGCGGGTTTGCCGAGCCTTCCATCCTGCGCGAGTCCACGTATCAGACGCTCATCGATGATCCCGCGTGTTTGCGGCGTTAGTGGTAGGAGGACTACGAGAATATCCGTACGGGCTAAAAACTCCGACAAGCCGGTCTCGCCGGAATAGGTCGTAACGCCATCGATCTGTTTTGGTGTACGGCTCCAGCCTGCCACCTGAAAACCTATCATCTTCAATTTATGGGCAGCATCCTGCCCCAATTCTCCCATGCCCATAATACCGACGCGTATATCGGCAGCGGCGGGTTGGAAACGGTCGTCATCCCAGAGGATTTCCTTTTGCTGCGCCTCATAGCGGCGCGTCTGCCGCAGCAGCATCAGGCAATGCATCACAACATATTCGCTCATCCGGTTGGTGAGGTCTGAATCGACCACGCGATAGATCGGCACGTCCGGCAAGCGATCGTCGTTGAACAGAAAATCGACACCGGCTCCGAGAGAGAAGATGGCCGAAAGATTGGGCAGGTTAACAAGTGATCCGGCGGGATGCTTCCACGACACGGCATAACGCACCGCGCTGCGGTCGAATGATTCGCCGAGCGCCACGATCTTGCGACCTGGCATTTTCTTCTGCAAACGGTCGACCCATTGTTCGACATTCCAACCTGACAAGGCAACCAGCAGCATTTTCTATCCTGTGAGTTTTTCGACCAGAAGAAGCATAGGCGCAGGCGCGTCCTGCGCAAGAGAATAGGCTTTACGGACAAGCGCTTCCGCGCGCGCCGCGCTGTCTTCGTTAGACGCGTGGATGATTGCAAGCCCGTCGCCTTTTTCAAGACGTGCGCCGCACCGTGCAAGCTCGCTCACGCCAACCGCGAAATGGATGCTGTCAGCGGCGCGCCGTCTTCCTCCACCAAGTTCGAGGACTGCCAATCCGATCATACGCGTGTTAATGGATGCAACAAAACCGGCTTCATGCGTTTTGACAAGCCGTCGTAGCGGTGCCTGCGGCAGAATACCGTCGGGGTCATCGACCAGTTCCGCAGGTCCACCTAGCGCTGTCACCATGCGCGCAAAAATTTCCGCTGCACGGCCGGAGCGCCATGCGCCATCCAGTTGCTGCATGGCATCCGCCTCGTCGCTCGCAAGGCCGCCAAGCACCAACATATCGGCGCAGAGCGCGAAGGTAACGTCGTGCAGACGTTCATCGACCGCTTCGCCCTTGAGATGCAAGATGGCATGGCGCACCTCAAGCGCATTGCCGGCGCAATTCGCCAGTGGCTCATTCATATCGGTGATGCGCGCTACCGTTTTCAGTCCAGCGTCATTCGCGACGCCAGCAATGCTCTGCGCTAAAGCGCGCGAATCGGCAAGCGATGTCATGAATGCCCCCGAGCCTGTCTTCACATCCATGACGAGGCCATCAAGCCCAGCTGCGATTTTCTTCGATAGGATGGAAGCGGTGATCAGCGGAATTGACTCGACGGTCGCCGTCACATCGCGAATGGCATAGAGGATACGGTCGGCTGGTGCGAGATCGGCGGTTTGCCCGATGATGGCACAACCGACATCGCGAACCACTTGCCGAAACAATGCACGATCCGGCGTCGAAACATAGCCGGGAATCGAATCGAGCTTGTCGAGCGTTCCGCCCGTATGCCCAAGCCCGCGGCCGGAAATCATCGGCACATAACCGCCGCATGCGGCAACAAGCGGTGCAAGCAACAGGCTTACCGTATCACCGATCCCGCCGGTTGAATGTTTGTCGAGCGTAGGCCCCGGCAAATCCCATTGCATGCGCGCGCCACTTTGTGTCATCGCGCGCGTAAGCGCGACACATTCACCGCGCTCCATGCCACGGAAAAAGACCGCCATGGCAAAGGCGGCGGCCTGTCCTTCGGTGACTTGCCCATCAACCAGACCGGCGATGAATTGTGCGATCTCGACGTCGTGAAGGCGATGCCCGTCGCGCTTGCGGCGGATGATTTCCTGCGGGATCATCGAGATGTCCCTGTGGACGCTGCGCTGGCAAGTACGTCGAACAAGGCGCTGGCACCAATCCGGAAGCGGCCCTTGCTGGCTGGGACGCCGCAAATTGTCTCGAACAGATCGTGATATAATTGCGCCTGCGCGATCGTGCGAATGCCGCCAGAGGCCTTGAAGCCGGCGTGATTACCATGGTCGCGGATTGTCTCGAGCAGCAGGCGCGCACCCTCTTCGGTCGCTCCTGTGGTAGTTTTCCCGGTCGATGTCTTGAGAAAATCGGCACCCGCTTCTAACGCGCAGATCGCTGCACGACGGAGGCTTTCTGAACTGGGCCATGCGCTTGTTTCGAGGATCACTTTGAGAAGCCGACCTTCGCAGCGCTCCTTGGCTGCCGCGACCATATCGGCGGCAAGGTCGACATCGCCAGCGATAAAGGCGCGATAGGGAAAAACGAGATCGATTTCATCGGCGCCATCGCCCAGTGCTTCGTCGATATCCTCGAGCACGCGTTCGATGTCGTCGCCACCTTGCGGAAAATTAATCACGGTGGCGACAGGAATGGCCTCGCCGATCTGGCGCTGTGCCTGCCCCACAAATTGCGGCCAGAGGCAGAGAGCTGCGGGTGGCCCTATCGGGCCGACCGCCTTTGCACACAAGGCGGCAACCGCTTCCTCGGTGCAGGGTTCCGACAAATCGGTTAGGTCGATGAAGTCGATCAAATGGCGAGCGATGTTTCTATCTGTCATGCTAAGGACTCAGAGAGGGGTTCGCGCAGCGTTTCGGAGAGCAACGCAATCAGATGGGCGCTGCCTTGGGCCGCGACGCGGCGGGTTTCGTCATGCGTCGGTGCTCCATCGAAAAGCCCGGCACCGTAATTGGTCACGAGCGACAGAGCAGCGCAGCGCAATCCATAGCGGCGCGCGAGAATGATTTCAGGTACAGTCGACATGCCGACAAGATCCGCTCCGAGCATATGCGCCATACGCACTTCCGCCGGCGTTTCGAAACTGGGACCTGAGAACCACATATAGACGCCATCCGGCAAAGTGAGATCAAGGCGTGCGGCCGCTGCGCGAAAACGTGCGCCGAGAGCGGGATCATACGCATTCACCATCGGTACGAAGCGGGCATCGCCCGTCTCGCCGATAAGAGGGTTGCGCCCGGAGAAATTGATATGATCGGTGACGAGCGTGATTGTCCCTGGCGCGAGATCGGGTCGTAAGCCGCCGGCGGCATTGGTTAGGATCAGTGCGCCCGTGCCGAGCGCCGCCAGCGTTGCAATCGGCGTGCGCATGATGGCCGCATCGCCATGCTCGTAAAAATGTGCGCGGCCTTGGAGTGCAATGACGCGGGCTTTGCCCAAGCGGCCGGCCACGAGACGGCCCGCATGGCCCGAGACGCCGCTCGACGGAAAGCCGGGGATCGCTTCATAGGGGATACTCATGGCCCCTTCGAGCGCCTCGGCAAAACCGCCAAGCCCCGTTCCGAGAATGACAGCCCAATCGGGCCGTCCCACACCGGCGGCTCGCAACAGATCGCGCGCGGCGACATCCATCGTCACGACCCTTCGAGCCCCGACAGGCCGGGCAATTGCTCCGGCCCGAAGGCATGCGGCAACAGCGTATCGAGCGTCGTCTCGATCCGCTCGGCACCCAGCGTTCCACCCGCGATGACTTTCGTATCGCCATTGGCGAATTCGCGGATACGTTGACGACATGCCCCACAGGGGAAACAGGGTTCGGGCGCGGACCCTGCAATGGCGATGGCGGCGATTTCGTTTTCGCCTGCTGCCACCATGGCGGCAATCGCTGCCTGCTCGGCACAGGTGCCGGAGGGATAGGCAGCGTTCTCAATATTGCAGCCGAGATAGGTGTGGCCGTTTCGACTTAGGATTGCGGCACCCACTTGGAAACCGGAATAGGGAGCATAAGCGCGTTCGCGTACAGCGCGCGCCGCTGCAAACAGAGACTCGATCGGCATCTCAACGCTCCTTCACATAAGGCTGCCCCGCTGCCCGTGGCGGCACGGCGCGGCCCATGAATCCTGCCAGCAACACGATTGTAAACAGATAGGGAAGCGCCTGTATCGCCTGAACCGGAATAGCGCCGATGCCGGGCAGCGAGACGCCCTGTAAGCGGATTGCAACCGCATCCAGCAAGCCGAAAAGCAAACATGTCCAGAAGGCGGGCCATGCCCGCCATTTTGCGAAGATCAGCGCGGCTAGCGCGACAAACCCTTGGCCTGCCGTCATCATCGGCAGGAAGCCAGCGGCCTGCCCGAGCGACAATGTCGCCCCTGCGAACCCGCAGAGGATTCCGGCGAGGATCACAGCACCATAACGCAACCGTGTGAGAGACGCCCCGGCATTGTCGACGGCGGCAGGATTTTCGCCCGCCGCCCGTACCCTGAGGCCAAAGCGCGTCCGTGCCAAAGCGAGTGCTGTCAGAAGGACGGCAGAGATCGCGAGGATCGTCATCGCACTTTGTCCGAGTGCGAGTTCAGGCAATCGGGCAGCACCATCGAGCGGCGGCGAGCGGCCGCCCTGCTTGAAGATCACATTGCCAAGGAGTGCGGTTAGCCCTGCCGCCAGCATGTTGAGTGCGACGCCCGAAATGATTTGATTGCCGCGTTGGCTGATGCTGGCAAATCCATGCAGCAGACCAAGCAAGGTCGATGCGAACACCGCTGCCAGCACGCCGATCCATGCTTGGCCGGTCAAGAACGCCGCAACAGCCGCCGCAAAGGCGGCGATCAGCATCTTGCCTTCGAGCCCGATGTCGACGATGCCGGATTTCTCCGACCATAATCCGGCAAGACATGCGAAGATAAGCGGTACCGACAGGCGCAATCCGGATTCGATAATTTGCAGGAGAGCGAGCGCGTCCATCAGCGAACCACCCTGCGCGTGAACAGCCGCGCCAATGGTGTGCGGTAGAGCTGGTCGAGTGCGCCCACGCAGAAGATCACCAGCCCCGACAAGGTCACGATGAGATCGCGCGTAATGGCCGGGCGCTCGAAGGCGAGCTCCGCTCCGCCCTGATAAAGCGCGCCGAACAAAAGTGCAGACAGGATGACCCCGACCGGATGATTGCGCCCCATCAACGCCACCGCAATGCCCACGAAGCCATAGCCGGATGAGAACTCGATGAGGACGCGATGCTGCACGCCCATCACTTCGTTCACCGCCATTCCGGCGGCGAGTGCGCCCGACAACGCCATTGCGAGCACGGTCATGCGGCGCGTATCGATTCCGGCATAGCGTGCGGACTCATTGCCCGCGCCGGTAAGGCGCAGATGAAAACCGAATTTCGACCGCTCAATCGCAATCCAAACAACGAACGCGGCTAAGAGCGCAAGGATGAACGAAAAATTGAGCGGCGTCGCTGGAATCGCGATGCCGAGCGCGGCGAAGAGCGCCTGAAAAGTCCAAAGCTGCGCGCCATCTGCAATCAGCCTTGTCTCCGGCTGCATGGAACCTTCTTTGCCCATTACATTGACGAGCAGATAGACGCTGACAATGGCAGCAAGAAAATTGAACATGATTGTGGTGATGACTACATGGCTGCCGCGCCACGCCTGTAACCAGCCCGGAATCGCGCCCCAAAGCGCGCCAAATAGCATTGCGCCCGCAATGCCGATCGGCACAAGCAACAGACCTTGCGTGAAACGCTCCGCCGCAAAAATCATGAGTGCGGCACCAATGCCGGCCATGATCGCCTGCCCTTCAGCGCCGATGTTGAACAGGCCCGCGCGATAGGCGAGCGCGACAGCCAAGCCGGTGAATATAAAATTCGTTGCGTAATAGAGCGTGAAGCCGATGCCTTCGCCGCTTCCGAGCGCGCCGCGCAGCATGATTGCTAAAGCTTCTGCTGGATTCTCGCCGATGGCGAGCAGGAGAAGCGCCGCCGCCAATGCTGCCGTTGCTAAGGCCGATGCAGGCATTAAGACGCGGTCGACCCAGACGGGAAGCGGAATGGGCGCGCTCATGCGATGCCCGCCATCAGTAAGCCAAGATCGCGCTCATCCGTCTCCCCGGCGCGGCGCTCGCCTGCGATGCGCCCTTGATGCATCACAAGGATACGGTCGCTAAGGCGCAAAATTTCATCGAGCTCGACGGAAATCAGCAGGATCGCCACGCCTTGCGCGCGTAGGTCGAGCAGGCGGTGGTGGATGAAGGCAATCGCACCGATATCGACGCCGCGTGTCGGTTGACCCACGAGCAAGAGTTGCGGCTTCTGTTCGATTTCGCGTCCAAGGATCAGTTTCTGCTGATTGCCGCCCGAAAGTGCGCCCGCGCGCAACAGAGGGTTGTTCGGCCGCACGTCATAGGCCTGCATCATCCACGCCGCGTCGTCGATGGCGGCGGGACGATCGATGAGCGCGCTTTCCTCTGCATCCGCACCGATCAGGCAGTTCTCCCAGATTGGAAATTGCGATACAAGACCGTAGCGCAACCGGTCTTCTGGAATGTGACGAATACCAAGCGCATGCAAATCATCGGGCGACGCATCTGCAATGTCGTGATGAGCGAAGCGAACAATGCCTCTTTCGTGCGGCCGCAGGCCTGCGAGCGTCTCGAGTAATTCAGTCTGGCCATTGCCAGCGACGCCCGCAATACCGAGGATTTCGCCGCGGCGTAACGTGAACGAAACATCCATCACCGCAATGCGGCCCCGCGCGTCACGCGCACTGAGATTTTGAACGGTCAGAAGGGGCGTGTCGATTGGAGCGTCGTCGGTGCGCTGCGGCATCTGCACGCGTCGCCCGATCATCGCGGCAGCCAATGCGGCTTCATGCGTCTGCGCAATGGGATAGGTGCCGACAAGCGCACCCTGACGCAAGACCGAGACGCGATCGGCAATCGCCATCACTTCGCGTAGTTTGTGCGTGATGAGGATGATGGTCTTGCCGCGGGCCTTCAGGTCACGCAGAAGCGCAAAGAGTCGATCGGCCTCGCCCGGCGTCAAGACGGCGGTGGGTTCGTCCAGCACGAGAATGTCAGCATCGCGCACGAGTGATTTCAGAAGTTCGACACGCTGCTGTAATCCGACTGGAAGCTCGCCGACTATGGCGTCAGGATCGATGGCGAGATCGTAATCGCGTGCTAATACATCGAGCCGAGCCAGTAGGGCCTTGCGCCCGCCGCCGAGCGCAAAGCCGCCCTCATGCCCGAGCAGAAGATTATCGGCAACGCTCATCGGTTCAACGAGCATAAAATGCTGATGCACCATACCGATGCCATACGCGATCGCATCCGATGGCGAGGCGATCCGGCTCTCCTGCCCATCGATCAGGATGCGACCGGAATCGGCCCGGTAGAAGCCGAACAGGATCGACATGAGCGTCGATTTGCCCGCGCCATTCTCACCGACAAGCGCATGGATTTCGCCGCGCGCAATGGCAAGTTGAATGGCGCGGTTCGCATGCACGGCACCGAACCGCTTATCGATCCGATCAAAGATGATGGCGGGCGGCAACGCGCCGCCCAGCTCAGAACGGACGGACAAGGACGCGTCTCAGAGCGGGCACTTGCCGTCGGACATGTAATCGTGAACCTTGACGGTGCCGCTTACAATGGCAGCGGCAGCCTTGTCGGCGGCGGCCTTCATGGCGGGTGTGATCAGGGCCTTGTTGTGCTCATCAAGCGCCCAGTCGACCCCTTTCTCGTTCAAGCCAAGCACGAGAACGCCCGGTTTCCACTTGCCATCCTTCGCATCGGAGAAGGAAGTCAGGGTCGCGACATCCACGCGCTTCAGCATGGATGTGAGCACTTTTCCGGGATGCATGCCGTTCTGGTTGGAATCGACGCCGATGCCAAGCTTGCCTGCATCCGCAGTCGCCCGGAGTACGCCGATGCCGGTACCACCGGCGGCGTGATAGACGACGTCGGCCCCGCGATCGATTTGCGATTTGGCCAGCTCGGCACCTTTCACCGGGTCGTTCCACGCCGCGCCCGTCGTACCTGTCATGTTTTGAAACACGTCGGCTGCGGGGTTGGCCGCTTTCACACCCTGCACATAACCGCAGGCGAAGCGACGGATCAGCGGAATGTCCATCCCGCCGACGAAACCCACCTTGCCGGTCTTGGACGCCATCGCAGCAAGAAGGCCGACAAGGTATGAGCCTTCCTGCTCCTTGAAGACAACCGATTGGACATTGGGCGCATTCACCACCATGTCGATCAGCGTGAATTTTGTGTTCGGGAATTCCTTGGCCACTTTCTCAAGGGCGGTAGCTTGACTGAAGCCGACCGCTACGATCGGGGAGAAGCCGTCGCGGGCAAAGCGGCGTAAGGCCTGTTCACGCTGCGCATCGTTCTGGATTTCGAAAT
>Ga0214917_10000788_pt1 | contig 41246 bp, 39 predicted proteins | sample LL_1208_BB_MetaG_FD_177983 | JGI IMG/M metagenome (GOLD analysis project Ga0214917, IMG submission 177983) | Freshwater microbial communities from Lake Lanier, Atlanta, Georgia, United States - LL_1208_BB | ecosystem: Environmental > Aquatic > Freshwater > Lake | place: USA: Georgia | collected... | reverse complement strand
AAAATCTAGTTTGATAATCATTAGTAATGTATTTTAATAATTTAGGCATATCACCAACATCAGTTAAATTATATAATTGGTAGGTATTAAAATTTCCAAAGTTTTTAACGAATACATCACAAATATCTTCACCTAAAACATATTTTTGTATGCCTTTATAATTTTTAATATAATATAAACCAATAATATTACCTTCTTTACATTTTTCTATTTTATTATTATAAGCACAATATCTGCATTCTTTACCATATGTGAATATAGTGGTATTAGTTAATTTATTAACATCTATTTTATCTTCTGGTAAAATATCACACCACGTAAATAATATATTTTTATTGTAATATTCATTTGTTATTGATTTATTTATTGTATCTGCTGTTCCAGTAACTTCATTAAAATAAATAGTAGTAAAGTTTTTATATTTATTACAATAGAATTTCATCAGACTATCATATTCTTTATTATATATAACAATTATATTTTTAGAAAATTGTTGCCAATATTCAATCATATGTTCTATAAAAGGTTTATTTTTGAATGTAACTAACACTTTTGGTATATATTTAGTTAAAGGATACAATCTAGTTCCTTGACCGGAAGCAACAATTACTACATAATCAATTGTATTTTTAGATTTTTTACCTAAATCACCACCAGGATGATTTAATTGAAACTTTTCAATAGTAATATCTTTTTTTTCTGCTAAATAAATACCTAGCATATCTAAAAACATCATAAATATAACAGATGACATAGTTGGTGCCATATTAATCTTGTCTATTTCTTCAATATTATCACTAATATTATAACAAAAATCTACATATTTACTAACCTCTGTTGTTTTATTTATTGTTAATGCTATTTGTAAAACTTTAAATTTATCTTTAATATAAGAAGCACAATTAATCAATTCTTGTGTATTTCCAGAATTAGAAATATAGATAACAATATCATTTTCTTTCAATATACCAAAATCACCATGAAACAAATCAGGTAAATTAAGATAATGACAAGATATACCCATTGATTGCCAAGTTGATACACTTTTCTTACACACATGTCCGCATTTTCCTATTCCAGTTAAATAAACATTATTATTATTGTTTTGTAATAATGATACTACATTTTTCATTGGTAATTTAAATGTATCTTTTAATGAATTTATATAATTTGAATATTTATTTATTTTCTCATCAACCCATTCATTCATTGATTCTTTTACTATAATTTTATCTTCATCAAAATTAGAAAAATCAGTAATATGATTTATTGCATTTAACTTATTAAAGTAATAATAATTTTTAGAACAAACTAAAACAGATGTAATAATTGTTTTATCTAAACTTAGAAAACCTTTGTAACTATCTTCAAAACCAATTGGATTTTTACATTCAGGAAAATAATTTAATGCTTTGATATAACATTCTGGATGAGGTTTTCTATTTATATAATCATCACGTGTTAATATCACATTACATTTTTTTAATATAGGTAATTTTCCTAAAATTAAATCAACTGTATCTTTTTCTGTATGTGTTACTATTGCTGTTTTTATATTATTTTCAAATAAATATGATAATAAAGTTTCAACATTCGGATTTAGTTCTAATTTTAAATTTATTTTTTTTATATATAATTCCTTCTTATATTGATAAAAATTTTTATAATTAACACTTAATTCAGTAGAAATTAATGATTTAAATAATTCATCATCATAATGAACTAATTTACAATAATCATCAAATGTAAATTCCTTATTATAATCAAAATGTAATAATGTTTCTTTATATGATTGATAATGTAGCTCCTCTGTATTTAATAATGTACCATCCAAATCGAATAAGAACAAGTCAAATTTCATTATTGTATATAATGGTCTCTTTTTTAAATATATATTAACGAAAAAATATTGAAAAAAAATTATAAAAATATGAATCTAAACAATATTAATGGATTCACCGGAAGTAATTTCCATTGTCAAGAACATAATTAAAACTCAAAAAAAATTTAATTATGATTCTTTACCAAATATTTCTTACTATGTAGATTGTATCGATAAAAAGAATATTACTCCTCTTCATTTTTATTGTAAAAAGAAGGATGAATTCAAATGTTTGGAAATTTTACAATATCCTAACATTTGCATTTATGAGAAAAAGCATCCTCTTGAAGAAGCAACATATAGAAGATTAAAAAAAGTATCACTAAAAATGATTGAATTGAATATGATTCCACAAGATGAATCGATATTAGAAGAAACTTTTTTAAATTGTCTTAACCATGAAATGGAAGACATAGCACTCGCATTATTTAATCATATGAATATTAAAGAAATGCTTAAAAATGGTCTTGCATCATGTAATCCAATTTATCTTGCGACAAAATATAATTTGAATAAAGTAATGGTAGAAATAATTAAAAGAATTAAAATTAGAGATATATCTTTTTATTACGATGATTTATTTGAGTATGCTAAGAAAAATAATAATATTTTATTAATTAGTTTCTTACAACAAAATATAAAACAAAATTAACTAATTCATTTATTAAAATTCACTATTCAGATAATAATTTGAAAGATGAAAAACAACATAACCAACAACCAGAGGAAATACTACACCTACTACAAACATACCAACTTTTTTATCACTTACAATTTTCTCCATTAGTGATTGAATTTGTTCGAATTTTTTCTTGTAATCAGCATCTAATGTACTTTGGATATTTGCTAATTCTTTAGTGAAATATTTTTTGGTTAGTTCATCTTGGTTTTGAATTAGTTCCCTTAACTTTTTCATTTCGTCTAGTGCAGAATCATAACTATTACGAAGTTTCACAAGTTTTGTTGATAGTGATTCCATATTATCACTTAAGAATACTGTTGAATCTGGCAGGTTATGATTTTCTTTTAGTTCAACTACTTTTTTTACAAATTGAATGAACTTAATAGAATCATCATAGTTTTTTCTTAATTCTTTGATTTCATTTTCAAGCTTTGACTTTTCACACATAAGATTTGTAATTTCTAGTGTTTTGAAATGATTTTTGGTATTTAGTTTATCAATCTCTAGTTCTTTTTGATATACCGTTAATGTAGTAGGTCTATCTGTTGAACTAGAATCAGATGAACTACAAGAACAATCAGAATCAGAGTATTCGCTTTCAGTATCATCATCATCAGATTCTAGAAATTTAGGTTTTAGTAATTCAGGACGTTCAGATATAGTTTTAGCTAGTTTTTCCAGTTCTCTCTTTGTTAGTTCTTCCATTTCTTTTTGAGCTTCTTCTGGAGATTTTTTAATACAATATTCAGGTGATTTTTTTACACAATATTCAGGAACAGACATTATATAAATGAATTTTAAATAATTGGATTTTTAATCAATTTTTTATAAAGATTATTGTTTCTTGAGGTAGATCCATAATTTTTTGAATTTATAAGAATCATCAATTAATTTTTCAACATTATATGATACATAAGAAGTGCTATTATCTATATTACCGCTTAGATTGTCTATTTTCATTGGAGGTAATTCATATGCAATACCATCCACTAGAACATTAAAAAACATATTTGAATTATTATTAACTACTAGATCGTAAACAATTAACTTAATTTTTTCTTCACCATTTAAAATATCACTTGCTATGTTATTTTTAATTATATCATAACATTTGATATTAAATCTTTGTAAATTATCATTGTTAGATTGATAGTAATAGGCTTCATTTTCTATTACTATCGGTTCACTAATTTCATTTAGATTAGTCATTAACTATTTAAATATTATACTATATAATATTTAAATAACAATTTTTTATTATTGATAAAAAAATTAAGGGAATATGATGAGTTCAATTTTTTATTATTAAATAGGACTGTATTCATTAAATACATTTACAATAATAGATGTAACAAGGAATAACCAGAAGAAGAATGTATCAGCGAAATTTCTTCCCATGAATCCAGGAGGTTTGCACCATTTTTCTTTATTATCTTGGTTACCCATATTGATAAAAATATAAGCTAATGTGTAGAATAAAGCCCATAATGCGGCTTCACCAATTACAGGTATCATTCCTATTATTGATACAGGTAAACCAATGAATGGTAACCATCCTAAAATGAAAGGAACAACTACAGCTGCGCCATAAGCGATTGTGCCGTCAATAAATGTTTTAGCAACAGCTTCAAAATTTAAACAACCACACATTTCTTCTGTTCTGATAATATTAGGAATCATATTCAATATTAATTGAATAAACATAGTAATAAATAAAACAGCTAAATCTGAATCAAAAAACCAAGGCAATATGATACTTAAAATAATTTTACCTAATATAGGAATTAACATAAATCTGTCAGTTAATTTTTCGTAATTAAACATATTATAACATTTTATATATTATTTTTCAAAATATTAGATGATAAAATATCTTTGAAATTGAACATATTACTGAATACTAATTTATGTAAATCTTTTGCTAGTTTATTTTGAACATCACTTTTAACTACCCAAGATAGTGTCATATCATTAGATGAATATGACGTAAGAATGATGTCATAGTTTTTAGTATGATTAAATAATTCACCAATTCTACTATATGATTTGATATTTTCACCAACTACTGATACAATTGAATTATCAAAAGTTAGTTCAACTGTATATTTCTTTTCTAATTCATTTTTTACAAGAAGAAGATTTTCTAAATTAGTATCTTCAGTAGTAGTAGTAATGTTAAATTGTGATGTATTAATGATGTTAACATCTACATTGTATTTCTTGAAGATACTAAATATATCATATACAAAACCAAAGTTATTCCACATATTCATTGATGTAACCTTAAATACTTTTACATTGTTTTGAATTGTTACACCATACATTGAATTATTATTTTTATTATAAATCACTGTATTAACTTTAGCATTAGGTTCAAATGTATTTTTAATTACAATTGGAATATTTTTTTCTGCACAAGGTAAAATACAGTAAGGATGAATTACTTTAGCTCCCATAGCTGCTATTTCTTGTGCTGAAGTATACCCAATGTTATCAATGATAAATGCATCAGATACAATTCGAGGGTCGCATGAATAAATACCATTTACATCTGTCCAGATTTCATATTTGGAAGCGTTAACTGCAGAGGCAATAATAGCACCAGTGGTATCACTTCCACCACGGCCTAACAGACACGGCTTATAGTCTGATGATGAACCACTAAAACCAGGAATTACAACAACTTGATTAGTTTTAAATGTTTCAAATAGTATTGCATCATCAACAGTAAATTCACCTTTATTATACATCAGACCATTATTAGTCATATTACTTTTAATTACATCAAATGATGAAATGAATTCAGTAGAAACACCTTTAACATTTAGAAAATCAGTTAGAATATTAGTTGTAAAAAATTCACCCATAGCAACTATTTCTACTTTATCATTTTCTAATGACCATAGTTTATCTTTCATATCAGAAATAAATTTACAACTATAACCGAGAGTTTCTTGAGAGAGAGTATCGTTAATTTCTATAATTTTATCCCAATGAGAAAAATTCTTAGATTCAGTGAATTCAAGAAGTTTATTAGTAATTCCTTTTACTGCTGAGAGAACAATAACAAATTTAGTGTCTGGTTCCTTTTTAATCATTTCTAGAATCATCTTATAAGTTGATACTGATTGAGATGTTCCTCCAAACTTTAGAACAGTAATATTTTCATATTTTACTACGCCATTATTGATGGACATTATGTTATTTATTATATATATAATAAATAAAATAATCAAATTTTTCTAAATGATATCATTTACAAAGCCATTTGTTTAGTTACACTGCCTCCTGTTTTAACTTTACCATAATTACCCCATACATCAGATTTACATAATACACACCTTTGTTGTTTTTCTAACCAAACTTCCATACATTCTTTATGCGTATAATTATGACATGTTGGACAAGCTAAGAGTAAAGGTTTCTCATTCTCTTCAAGGTCGTTGAAACAAATAGGACAACAGTCTTCAAGTTGTTTCATAAAATTCTTAAATGTATCCAATGTAATCTTTTCAAATTCTTTTGCTATTGATGTATCTTTCCAAATAGAATCAGATGTAAGTTTTTGAATTAATCCATCAATTTGTTGTTGATTTAATTTTTTAGTGGTGAAAAAGTTCACATCAAAAATCTTCATTACTTTACAAACAAGGAAACAAATGTGTTTACAACTGGTTCCTTTTTTTGATGAATTAAATTTATGATCTGCACAGTTACACCAAAAGGTTCCTTTAGGAGAATCTTTATAAATTTTCACTTCATATTCTTCACGTAGTTTCTTCTTTTCATTATATGTTCCTAAAATTTTAATTGTTCCAATAACATCTTTTTTCTTACCATCAGTATTTGCTTCATAATCAGATAAATATATTTTAGAGTATTCTGCATCTGAAATAATTTTAGTTAATATTTGATATTGATATTCATTTTGAATTAGAGGTAGTAATTGTTGAATTGTTTTAATAGCTGGTGGATTTTTTTCTAATTCTTTAAGCTTTTGAGTATTTAACTTAATTAATTCTTCCAATTCTTGTTTTTTGATTAAATGCTTATTGTTTTCTATATTAAATGCATTTATATATGTTTGATAAATCGAAATATTTTGTGTATTCTGATTTATTGCGTCACAAGTTTGTTTTAAGGTTATATTTAAACCATTTATAGATGCTTTAAGTTCAGCTATTGACATTAATTAATAAAATATTATTTTAAAACTTTCCTAACACAATTTTTTCGTATAGATTACATATTTTGAAAAATTACAATCATTGGATAGTAATGGATAGAGAACATTTTATCAGCAGTGTGAAAATCTAATTCTTTTACTTTATCTTCAACAAATTCAACAAATTCTTTTCTATAATTTTTAAGGTCATCTTCAGGTTTATTGTATATCATTCCTGGCCAAATCTGTCTTACATTATGATGATTCATGTAATGCTCATATGAATTTCTTAAATCTTCAATTATATAAAATCCATTTTTTGCGCTGTTTTCATATAAATAATTAAATGTTTTAATTTGATGTCTTGTAATGTGACTACCATCATCTAATAGAATATCATATTCGCCAATAGCTTCTTTTAAATCTAGTAAAAAGTTATCATCATTTTGATCACCAATAAAAATTTTAATTCTATCTTCTTCAAAACGTTTGCATCTAGGGTCAATATCTACACCATAAATCGTAGCATTAGGGAAATATTCTTGCCACATTCTTAAAGAGCAACCATCTTTAACTCCTATTTCAACGAATTTTTTGACATTGTGTCTAATATTATAAAAGTATCTATCATAAATATCACAATAACTCATATAATGAGTTGTATGAATTTCATCGACTTTATCAGTTCTGTATTTTAATCCAAGTTTGTGTAAAAGCGACATATATTAAATTTAATATTTTTCCTTTTATAATGGTTTTAATAACAACATTTTTTTGATTCTTTATTTATTTTTGTATTAAGATTATTAGTAATTTGTACTGTATTTTTCTTGACAAAATCTTTATTTAATTTATTATGTATTATTGATGCAGTTTCACGAAACATTTCTTCAACATGTAAACCACTTCTAGCAGAACATTCAAAATATTTCATTTTATATTTTTTAGCAAGTTGTTCTCCTTCTTCCTTTGTAACTAAACGTCCATCTATTAAATCTATTTTATTAGCTACTAAAAAAATTTCTATTTTACCATTACCATGATGATTCAAATCATCTAACCAATTTTTAATATGATCAAATGTTTCTCTATTAGTTACATCATATGTTAACATCGCTGCCTGTGCTCCACGAAAATATGATGTTGTTATTGTTCTAAATCTTTCTTGTCCTGCAGTATCCCATAATTGAAGTTTAATTCTTTTATCTTCAACATTAATTATTTTTACTTTAAAATCAATACCTATTGTTGTAATAAATGTTGGACTATATGAATTATCAACATAACGTAAAAGTAAACAAGATTTACCGACATTACTATCTCCAATCATTAAAATTTTAATTACCATATCAACACCATTTTTTGGCATGACTGAAAAATCATTAGCAGGTGTGACTAAAAATCCTCCTGAATTCATTAAAATAGATTATAAAATAAACTTTAAATATGAAAGATATATTTAATAAATCACTCTTTTAACAATAGTTGAGATATTATCTAAACTTTTCATTCTATCTGCATAATTACCAACATAAGGATTGAACTCTACCAAATCAAAACTGGTTAATCTACTTTTACTTGCATCAATAACTTTAGTTACATCTTCAATTTGTAAACCTCCTTTAACTTTAGTTCCAGTTGATGGTATTAGTTCAGGATTTATACCATCAACATCACAACTAATGTGAATTTTAGAAGCTGGGTGATTCTCAATAAGATTTACTAATTCGTTTGTAGTTTCAATGTTTTTTAAATTATGTTTTTGCATAAAAATTCTTTCGCTATTATCAATAGAACGTAATCCAAAATAATATAAATTACTTGCTGATAAATAGTTTTTAAAAGTTATTTTACTTGATTGATACCAATGAGGCATTAATCCAAGTAAAGATGCTACTGGCATACCATGTGCATTTTTTGATTTTGATGTAGTTAAGGTGTTAACATCTGGATGTGCATCAATCCAAACAACTAAAACATTTTTATCATAATTATCTAAAAGTGGTTGAATGGTGCTAACTGCAACACTATGGTCTCCACCAATGTTAAAATTAAAATTATTTTTTTTAATATTTGTATCAATTAATCGATAAGCTTTGGCATAATCTATACTTGATCTGAAATTAATTGTATTAATAGGTGATTTTATTTTTAGATGGTTCAATATGTAATCACCACCATAATGAACACCTATTTTTTTCTGACCTAGTTTACACATCAAGTTATTAAAAACAACTTTCTTCATTATAAACATTATTAATAATTATAATAAATATAATTCAGTTTTTTGACTATATTGTAAATTACAATATTAAAATATTTTCAAATTTATTGTAAATTGCAATATTAAAATATTTTCAAATTTATTGTAATGTCAGATGATATTGTTGTAAAAATAGATGATATATCTACTAATCAAATAATAGAAATAACTAATGAGAAATATTTAAAATGGATGTTAAATTTTACCTTCATTCCCTTAATCAATAATAAATATAAAATTATTAAATATACTATACCTTGGATTAATGCATTAATATTATTTGTTTGTATATTTTCATTTGGTTGGTATCCTGAATATTATCCGATGCAAGGAGAAGTATGGATTTCTGATGTTGCTATCGGTTCGATAGTATATTCATACATGTTATATCTTTATAGAAAATGGGATAAATCAAATATTAATGATGATATTATTATACCAAAATGGAAAATTAATTTATCATTTGTTTTCTACATCTTCTTTATCATATATTGGTTTTATTTTGCTGTTATACAATTTAATCATCATAATCAACCTGATTCATTAACACAATTTAAAAATACAGTAATGTCATATGCTTGGTATTTATTTTTCTCTGTAATGGCTACTTTATATTACTTTATTTGTATTAAATTATGTCAGCGTGCTCACAGCATCAGAGCTTTTTTAAAAAAATTAAAAAAGAAAACTACATCTATTGAAACTTTCTATGAACAATATAATCAGCATCATGAAAAAATTAAAAAATTCAGTAGATATTGGAACTTTATTATTTTCTTAGGTTTCTTACTTTTAACTTTTCATGTACCAATTGATTTGATTTCAATTGTTTATAATAAATATTATTATGATATTCCTGGATTTATTATTAAATTACTTGCATTAGTATGGTATACTAGATGTATATGTCAACTGAATAATTATGAAGGGAAAATTATACCTTATCTTTATAAACATAAGGTATATTCTATAGAACAAATTGATGAAATAGAAAAATATATATCATATAGAAAAATAGGGTTGGATTTTTATGGTATTAAAATAAACGGTAGCACTATCATCAAGGTTACTTTAATATTATTAAACTTGGTAATACCTACATTATATGCTTTATTTTCAAGTAAGATCTTGAATGTATAAAAGAATTTTGACATTAAGCTACTCCTAAGTGTCTAATCTACTCCCAACTAGTCTAATCTACGTCTAACCAATTCTCGGGTAGACACGCGTGAGTGTAGTAGCCCTTTGCAGACCAGAAGTGAGACCATCCAACACTTGGGTTCAAGCTGATACCTGGACTGATTGTTGCAAAGTTGTTGGCATCATATGCCTCGTCGCTGTAGCTGTGAAGTAGCTTTTCGTAGAGGACATTTGATGCACCCTCAGATGCAATGACAGCCACGTGTCCTTGATTAGAGTCATCCACCCACTCGGACAGCAGTAGTGTTCCCTTAGGGTACTTTTGGTTGATGTCGAAAGGAACTAGACGACCTCGAGAGTTGAGGTATTGGAACCAGTCATACGTTCCACCTGCTGATTCGGTATGGTTTTCCTTCACACCCGGAACAGTAAGGCCCACCTTCCGGCGCATCAAGTTAATGACACCGGTGCAGACGGTCACCGAGTTCTTCACTGTTTCCGCATCTGGTGCAGGACCATTGAAGGCCCAGAAAGGACCATGGTCACCAATCATTTCCTGACCAGGATGCCACCACTTGTACTTAGAGCCGATTATATTCAGCGCGTAGTTGAGGGCAATAGTAACATTCTCTGAGTTGCTTTCAGAAGACATACAAATCTATTGGATGAGTTAGGAATTTAGACTTTCAACTTTTCCCTTAATGCTAGATATTTCGATTTATAAGTCAAATACTTTCTATAGTAATCTGTTTTAGTCATATATTTGATTTTAAAATTAACTATGTTTTTACAAGGATTGGTTATATTTTTTCTCCATACACTAGTAGTTCCATAATTAATGTAATCTCTATATTTCATAAATAAATAACCAGGTAATCCTTCTAGTATTCTTCTATTTGCTGGTTTATTTTCTTTCTCTTCTTCAGGTACAGTAGGAATATGTTCTGAACCAAATATCATCTGTTTATAAGTGAAATCAATTACATAATCTGTGTTTTCATCTATAGTTAAATCATTTCTTGGAGATACAATTATTGCATGATGACCATCACAATCTAATTTAGTTTTATTCGTGCTACATCTTGAAGTACCGCATGGACTATCACAAACACATAATCTTTTTATAAAAGTTGTTTCATCTAATTTGTATATTTGAACATTTTTTCCTTCACGCGATAATTCAATTTCGGATAAACCTAAATCTGTTTTTAATTTGTTAAAAACGGTAGTAATATTTATTTGACCACAATAACCCCTTCTTGTTAATAAGGGACAAACTACTTCAGATTCATATCTGTCTAATAATGCTGTTATTCTAGCTATATTAGCTTCCATTAATTAGAATTATAAAAAAAATTATATTTATTTTTTACTTCCTTTCTTAGAGGCTTTCTTAGTGGCTTTCTTACTACGTCTTCCTTTACCACCTAAGTAAGTTGGACCAGAATGAGTTACTTCTTTATCATCTACTTTAGATAAAGTTTTTTTAACAGCTCTTCTAACTTCTTTTTTGATAAGATCTTGTAATTCTGAATTGGAAGATAGATTTAGATTAATTCCTTTTTCAGTTTGAGTCATTACTTGGATTTCCATTATTGATAAATTAAAAGATTATAAATGAATATTAATCAATTTTTATTTTATAATTTTATTTAATGAATATAAATATTATGAAACTACTATATCGAAATTCAGATTTATATAGATTAAATAATGTTAAAATGAGAGATGCATTACTTATTAAACAATATGGAGGCGGAGGAAATGATTTTGCATCAAAAATAAAAGATAAATTAACAGTAGAATATAATAATTTTAAATACATTTTTGAAAAATCAATTATTGATGACAATCATTATGTTTTAACTTCAAAAAATAATGATGATTGTGTTTCAATTATTATATCAAAAAATGGTTATGCTGAAATACATGGTATAGGTAATTATAGATCTTGTTTACAAGATACTAATGAACATATTGGTTCGCAATTATTAAAACTTACTATCAAAATGTTAAAAAAATATAAAGATACATTTAAAATTAAAATGGTTACTTTAACAGATAATAGCATAAAATCATGTAGTTCAGATTCCATTTATTTATCACATATGTTGGTATTATTAACTGGTGATACATGGTATGGAAAATATGGTTTTAGACCAATTAATTATAATAACAATAATTACAAAATTGATGAAATTAGTAATGAAAAATATGAAAAAAATAAAGTAATCATTAATAAATTAAAAATTACAGATATTAATTTACTAAAATATATATCACTTACTAAAAATGAAGCGTTAATTAAAGTTACTAAAAATATAATAAATGAACAACCAAATATGTTACTTAAAGATTATTTATTTAATTTATTAAAAGATTATGATAAAACATGTAAATTATTTGTTACTTTTTATAGACAATTATATGATGCTATTGGGTTGAAAGAGTTTTATAAATATCCATTTGGTTTAATTTTATAAATCAAGCTGTTTGGGTTTGTACATTTCTCTTGGATAGTAATGTATACTATTTTTTTCAAACTTTTTCTTCTCAAAATATTTAGATAATATATGTTCGATATCATCTAATTTATTATATGCTATTCTTATTAAATTTATATTATTACTTTTTGCATAATTATTTTTTTCTAAATCAGATTTTATCTGTTCATCAAATGATTTAGCATTTGTTCTTGCTATATAAAACTTAGAATTACAATTAAAGTGTTGTTCTCCATCACATTCTATTAAAGTATTATAACTAGGTAAATAGAAATCAAATCGATGATTTTTAAAATCAGCAAATTTTTTTTGTGTTTCATATTCTATATATAATTTATCAAGTGTTTCCATTGTAAAAAGTTCAAGCTTTGACAGATTACAAGTAGGGCAATTTGTTTTATTACCAATTGTTCTATTTTTAATTTTACATAACCATTCATGACCTTTATTACAAATCCACCATATTTTTTCATGAGATGCTGGCGTATATTCATCTGGTTTTTTAATATTTTTAATAAAATGATATTCTTTTACTAATTCTGGATGTTTATATGCAAAATTATTTTCGTTACATGCTTTTTTATGATTACAATATGGACATTCTGTTCCTTTTAAACGATTAGAAATTGAAGTTTCCCATTCATGTTCTTTTTCACAAATCCACCACACATTTTGACCAGAACTTTTACTATATTCTTCTGGTCCCTTTTCATTTTTTAAATAATCCCATTCTTTTGCTAATTCAGGGTAATTAGTTTTAAATGATGTATCATCAGATACTTTTCTACCAGTACAATATGGACAGCCTGTATTTGATACTGTTCTTGAACTTATTTTAGATTCATATTCGTGTTTTTTATTACATATCCACCAAGCTTTCTTATCACTTTTAGGTGTAATTTCATCTGGTTTAAAATTATTTCTTGTAGGATGAAACTCTTTACAAAGTTCTGGAAATTTATTTCCCAATGTATTACCATCGTTAATTGTAGTCTTTCTACAATTAGGACATCCATTACCTTTATTAGCTCGTGAATTAACAGTTGCTTCCCATTCATGACCTTTTGAACATTTCCACCAGACTTTTTTATTTGAACCAGAAATTATTTGAGTTATTAACTGGTCATTTTTAGATATATCATATTGTTTGGCAAGCTCTGGATGTGTTGCTGATATACAGTTAGTCTCATTAACTTTACGACCAGTACAATATAAACAACTGCTATCTTTTAAATATCTATTGCATATGGGTGATTCATACTCATGATTCTTTTCACATTTCCACCAAACTTTCTTATTAGAGCCTGGTGCATAACTATCTAATGGAATATCATCGTTCTTTTCTTGAAGATATTCCGTTTTAAGTTTATTCCATTTTGATAAAGCAATATAGGTTGATTTATTTTTACCTTTCGGTTTCTCCATCCGCGATTACTATTTATAATTAACATTGTAAATAAATGAATTTCAATTTTTTTAGAAAAAATACATCATTAAAATAAAAATTTTTATTTTAATTATATAAATTAATTAGATTGTTACTCATCTAGTTTACATACCACCTCTTAAACGTAGTACAAGATGAAGAGTTGCATCCTTTTGAACGTTATAGTCGGAAAGAGTGCGACCGTCTTCGAGTTGCTTGCCAGCAAAGATGAGTCTCTGCTGATCGGGGGGAATACCTTCTTTATCTTGAATCTTTGCCTTCACACTTTCGATGGTGTCAGAAGGTTCAGTATCAAGAGTAATGGTCTTGCCTGTGAGGGTCTTTACGAAGATTTGCATGCCTCCTCTTAAACGTAGTACAAGATGAAGGGTTGCATCCTTTTGGACATTATAGTCGGAAAGAGTACGGCCATCTTCAAGTTGCTTGCCAGCAAAGATGAGTCTCTGCTGATCGGGGGGGATACCTTCCTTGTCTTGAACCTTTGCCTTCACACTTTCGATGGTGTCAGAAGGTTCAGTATCAAGAGTAATGGTCTTGCCAGTTAGAGTCTTTACAAAGATTTGCATTACTAATATATGGACAGTATCTCAAAATAATTTTTATTCAATTTTTTTAATGATGCAATTTTTTCCAGTTTATTCATTAATACAATATTGATGAAAAATGGCTAAAATATACAAAAAGTAAACGATATAAAAACAAACTTATATAATATATCAATAATGGCAAGTTTAGGACTACATAAAAAGTTCAAACGTTTGAATATAATTGACCTCAAAACTAATTATCCTCATGATTTTGGTAGATTTATAATGGCTCTAAAACATTTGGAAGAATCAGATGATTGGTATAGAATTTCTGGTTTACATGGTAATACATTTAAACCAAATGACCCTAAAGTATTATGTCCTACAGATCCTGATGTAGTTAAAGTAATATGTGAAACTGGAGAACCTGTTTATTGTAAACATAAAGTATCATCATTTATTGCTTGGCACGTTCCTTATGTATATCAATTTGAACTTTTACTAAATAAGTATAATCATTCAAAAGATAAAACATATATTACATTACCATATCTTGATTTAACAAATTTTAATGATGATTTTAGTTTTTTAAATGAATCAAAAATTTCTATTTCATATGATGGAAAGAAAATCTTAGTTGATAATCCTTTAGCAAAAGCCTATTGGTATGAAAACGGTGTTAAAACACAAACAACACGTGAAGGTTTCTTGATGCCAACAAATAAACAACAAAGAAGTATTTTAAAAACTGTGAAGAAACAATTAAATAATTCATTATATGCAAAAACATATGAAGAATTTAGTTCAGAAAGCGTTACATTAAAAAAAATAAATAATGTTACAAAATTTGTTCCTTTAGAAACACCTCATAACACAATACATGATGTAATTGGTGGAGATAACGGTAACATGAGTGAAATTAGTAAATCTGCATTTGACCCATTATTTTGGTTGCATCATTGTAACATGGATAGACATTTTTATTCTTGGTTGTATTTAAATACTGAACATTTTAAAAAATCAATTTATCCTGAAAAAATTACCGATGTAAATTATAATCATACCCAAGCTCCGTTCTTCAAGCCAAATTTATATGATATTGATTTTAATAATTATAAATATGGATGGGAAAATAGTAGTAGAGATTATATGTTATTAAAAGATACATTGGATGTTGAAAAACTACCTTATACATATGATATAATTCATCCTACACCTTATCAAGAAGTCAAATCATTTATTGAATTAATAGATATCCCTATTCCGATGGAAACAGTTACAATATTTGTATATATACGCCCAATTAATGAAGATTTAGATAAAGAAAATCATTTTGCCGGTTCTGGAACTTGGTTTGGTTTAAATAGAAAAGAAAGATTTTGTGAAAGATGCCAAGTAACTAGAACAAATATAAAAATAGATATTAATGACTATGTTAATGAAAATGGTATTTCAAAAAATAATATAGATAACTATATTATTACTATTGAAGGTAAAGGTAGATTAATTAAAAAACAATCTGGATATACTTTATATAATTTATCTGACTTGGTTAAAGATGGTTCATATCAAATAGTAATTTAAATTTCTAATGAATTGTCATCACTTTCTTCATCTATTAGTGTAATGTTATAAATAATAAATATAATTTGTTCTTTATGCTCATTAATAAATTTTCTTAATTCTATATTTTTCTCAGATGAATTAAATAGTTTATCGATGTATTTTTCGATGGATAATTTAGTTTTATATGGTAATTTCTTATCATTACAGAACTCTTCAAAGAATGCTTTAATATCATGTTTTCTTACGGATATTATATCATTAATAGCTTGTTTTTTACTTGTAACTTTAAACTTTTCTGATTCATTATCATACTTAAATGCGATGTTATTCTGAAGGTTTGAAATCTTAATATTTCTATTTTTATCATTCTTATATAACTCATCAACTAAAGTTACAATAGGATATTCACCATAATTTATTGATTTTAGAACTTTTAATTTCTGGTCTTCTGATAATAATTTCATATCTTCGACACCTAATTCTATTTTTATATTATTAATTACATTGCCATTTATAATATGACCCTTATTTATATTTTTTGTCATATTTATTTTTTTAGTTATCATTTTCTTCAATTGTTGAACCTCTTGTTGTAATTCTTCTATCTTATTATTGTCGTCTTTTAGTTTACAGTAATTTTTTTCATGTCTATTTTTTGACTGTCTTGTAGTGAAGACCTTCTCACAAAATTTACACTTTGTGTTTATTTGTGTTGACATAGTGTTGACAAATGTTGACATTTTGTTGTCATCGTCCTTATGGAACTTTTGGTTGTGATTCCATAGACTTTTATATGATGAATACTGTTTATTACACATTTCACAATTAAATGACATCTACTTTTTCTGATGTATATTATACAGTAGAAATTATCCTCTTAAATGATTTAAAAAAGTGGATTCCACTTTTTTTTAACCCAGAGAGAGAGATTTTTTTTAAATTAAAAGTCTATAAAGTTCAAGTTTTAAAATCCAGCTAATTTCATACCTAAATCAGTTAATTTTGGTTTTGGAATTTTATATTCATATTCTGACACATCATACCATTGAGTTTTGGCGGATGGTCTAGAACGGATTGCATCATGACCGGTAGTATACATTTCATCAAATAATTTTCTTTTTATAGCTAATTCTTCTTCAGAAGCTAAACTTCTTGGTAAATAAGAGACATACGTTACACATCGAACATTCGGTTGACGTCTAGTACTCATAGGTTCAGCACCATAATGTATTGTTCTACCATCCCATAAGACAATTGATCCTTTTGGGCAAGATATTTTTACTTCATAACATCCTTTATTATTAAAAAATTCCAAATGTTCTTGACTAAAACCTCTTAATTTTTTATCAATGTTAAAATTAGATGCAAACTCGTTAAAGTATTTGTGACTTCCTTCAAGAATAGCTAATGTAGCATCATCAGATTTAAAATCATATGCTGTAACCTAACTTTGAACATACTTGAAGTGTTTATCATCATAATTTTGGTCAGAATGAAACCATTTTTTGTCATCACCAAACCCGAAACCAGTTATTTCAGGAGGTAGTTGAATACTTGCCCCATCGAAACTAACTAATAAATCTTCTAGCTTTACATTCCATATCTTGGCAAACACATCAACAACTTTTGGGTTTTGTCTAACATTCCAATTCATTTGACAATGACCAATATACCAGAATTGAACGATGGATAAAAAATCTTAGATTTTTTATTCATCCTACTTTAAATAAAATTAACAATGTTAATTTTATTTAATGAACTAGTAAAGCTAAATGTTGATAATTTAAATAAAGCTGACATATTTCACCCCAGGTAGAGAAATCACTACTTTTGATAGGTATTTCCCAATTCTTACTTATTTGTTCAAGATAAATCCACATTTCATTTATCATCTCGTCACATTCATCATCATTTAATAGGTTTGGAATAATAGCCACACCATATTTATCTAAAGTTTCTTTAATATTATCAATATTAGTAATGTATTTTTCACTCATTACTAATAATCAAAATAAGGTTTAAAAATATTTACTATATTAATTTAATGGGAAGTTTAGTTACTAAATTAGATTCAAACAATAAAGTAGTATCAATTAGTCAAAAAGGGCCTACATCTGAAGATCCTAAAACTAAAATATCAGCAGAAGCTTTAAATGAATACAAAGAAAATATAAATAAAAATGGTGGAACGATTGGGGTTCTTAGGATTGAAGCTCTAAAAGAGATACTTAAAGAGAATTATGATAAAGCCATTCAAGGTTTGTCAGAAGATGAAAAGAGAAAAGTACCAAATCCAAATGGTTTGCCTATAGCAATAGGAGTCGGAGAATCATTAAGTCAATATGGTTTTTATACTATAATAGAAGAAGAACCGTCTAATCCTAAAATTATGCCAATATTAATTCCAAATTCTTTAATTAAAAATGATAAATCTTTTATAGATTTTATTTTTGCTAATTTTGTTTCTAAAATGATGGCTAATAGAGATGTAAAAGATATTGATTATTTAAAAAAAATTTTAACTAGTTCTATAGACGGATTAAATCAAAATTCTACAAATCCACAAATTAGATTAGCTAATGTTTTAAATTTAATGATTAGTTTAGGCGTTATTTTTTTTATTATTAGTTCATATTCTGTTTCCAAAAATATAAGAGAAGACTCTAATATGTTTTCATATGCTATATCATCATTTATTGGTAGTTTTCCAGAAGATACATGCTATTTTAATACTGGTGCAACCAAATTGTTACAGTTGATTCCAGATCCATGTGAAAATAAAAAGAAAGAAAATTCAGTATCACAACAAGCATGTCCGCCATCAAAACAACAAGCATGTCCACCATCATCACAGCAAACATGTCCACCTTGTCCAAATCAACAAAGTTCAAGTGAAGAAATAACAAATTTAAAATATATAAGTGGTATTTTAGGAATATTAGCATTAATTTTCTTAGTTCTTTATTTAACAAAGAAAACAACTGTTATTAAACAAGTATTAGATTCTGACTCTGATTCAGATTAATTTTATATTTTATAGAAGGTATCCTTTTTATTTTTCTTTACACTAGTTTCAGAAAATGGTAAGTCATTTGTAGTAGGATTTTTTACTTGAAAATATTTTGTCTTATATTTGAAATATTTCTGTTTTAGTTTTTTATTCTCTTCTTCCAGATAAATAGTATATTCATTTTTATCACCTTGTTCATCATCCAAGTTAATTTCTTCTGTTTTATTAAATGTCAAATGTTTAGCTAAAAAGCCTAAATTTAATTGACATTTCATAAAATAAAAATGTTCTTTTATTTTTAAATTTATACGAGTATTATCCATAATTAATTTTGAATTCTTTTGACATATGTTTAAAAATTTCAGATAACTTTCATTTTTAACATTTTGTTCTTCTATATTTATTAGTAAGAATAATAACTTTCCTAAATTTTTCAAATCTTCTGATGATAAAGAAATTGGTGAATAATATAATTCAATCGATAATGGTCCTAAAAAGTTTACCCATTTTATGAAATCTTTTTCCTTTTTCAGAAATTTAAACATGAGGTACGGGTTTTCTATTATCTTTTTTAATCTTAAATCATAGTTATCACTAAAAATATTTTTATTTAGCTTATCTATATTAAATATTAAATCTTTATTAGAGTAAAACACTTCAAGATAAGATAATTTTTTAGGTAAGTTATTCCAATTTAATCTATTTGCTACATCGATACATAATAATGTATTTTTCAAGATATTATTTATTTTTTCTTTTTGAACTTCTGATAATTTTGAATTAAATAAAATATTAATTTTTAATTTATCATCGTTGATAATTAATTTTAATATAATTCTGTGCAAATAATCATTGAAATACTTTTGATTAAAATAAAGAGGTTGAAAGTTATTCTTTTTAATAATTGAATAAAAGAAGTGCATTATATTATAAAATAATGTTTTCAATTTGAATGGGATTAATTCATTAATTGAACTTTCTAATATGATTCTATCTTGAACACAATCTTTACATATCGTTTCCAAATTAATAAGTGATATATATAATAGATTATCGAATGTTGGATCCATTTTATTTTGTTTTAATGGATAAGTATAATTTTTGAACAAGCTTTTATAAATTGGTACTAATGATTCTAGGGTATTATATTTTTTAATTATGTATTCAAAAAATATATTCGAATAATTATTATTATCAAGAATATTTATATCATCGTATTCATTACTAAAAAACTTTCTTAAATATACTAGAGAACATTTTTTGTCATCATGATAATATTCTAGTAATTTTTGTGTATGAATTGGTTCTATTTTTAGATTAGTTTTCTCGAAAATTTCATCATAGCATTGTTTTTGAACAAGTAAATTAAATAAAATAATATCATAATCAAAAGGAATATTTGGAATATAAAAATACCAATCATAATTAATATAAATGAAAGCTTGATTACTTAATGTGTGTATAATTTGATTTTCAACATTATCTACTTCAACTTGAAAGAATTTATTTGATTGAGGTAATTTGATAAAATATTTATAACCAATTTTAATTTCGGATACTTTAGCTTTATTATTATTTAATCTGTTATAATGTTCAATAAACATATAGTCATTACTTGAATTAACACTAAATTTGATATTTTTAATATGATTAGCAATAGCAACAGTTTTTTTTAGAATACCTAACTTCTTCTGATATTCTTTAATAGTTTTGTTTGTAAATTCAGGATATAGAAATAATAAATAAAATGCGCTATTTAAATTTAATTGAGATACCTCCCATAATTTTTTTATTGTTAATTCACTTTTATCCAACGAAATATTATCATCATAAGTTACTAAATACTTCCAGAGTTGTTGTTCCATTTTTTTAATATCGTCTTTAGTTAGAAATGTTAAATTAAAGTTTTTTATTTGACTTTCAATTTGATAAAAGAAATCAATAGGGAGATTATTTTGTGAGAAATAAATTTTTTGCAAAAAGTTAGGAAAAAATAATTTATTGTTAATGATTGTAAGTTCTAATGGAAAAAATAAATCCAAGTAAGTTATACCTTGAAAATTATTACACAAAGGCACTTTTAGTTTATCAATTGTTTCATTATAGTTTCTATTGAATACACTAATAACTAATTTATTTTCTATTTTCTTAACAAGAAAGTTTATGTAAATGATTTTCTCATCAATACATACTGGTAATTTTATTATCATATTATTAATAAAATAAAGTAATTTTCTTTTAAGTAATAATTATTATTCACTTTGTGCCACCATTTTGTAAATAATTTTTTTATATTCGTTAAAATTATCTCTCCATAACTTTGATGCATCAACATTAGCAGGAGATTCAAAGTTTGGTGCAGATAGCATCGATAGAATACTAATCAGAATAGAATTAACTGATTGTGAAGGATTCCATCTTTCAGATAGACTTTCATAACCAAATTCATCAACACCTTCGTGAAGAATAGAAATACATACTTTTCCATCGGGATAGATGTTAGGATGATAAAGAGGTGTTACAAATTTAAATTGAGGTGCTTTATTTGGATAATCTTGAGGAAAGTCAATTACTGCTCTAATATTAGCACCTTCAAATGGAGTATCGGGAGGACCAATCATAATTACATCCCATTTATAAAAATTATCTTTAGCGGGGAATACACTAAAAAAGTAATTAGGGTCTTTAGACATCTGTTTTAATTCAGCTTGGAGACGCTTGATAGACATTATAAGTATATTTAAATAATAAAAGAATTAAAGAGCAATTTTTTCATAGTTTGAATAGAAAAATGAAAAAGAAAACAATTGCTAGGATAGTGTAAAGCCAAAAAGACACATTTTCTTTTCTATTAAGTGACTTGTTAAGTTTCTTAATTGTTTCATAATGATGATATGCTTGATAATCACCAAAGTAATCAGGGAGTGTATTTTTGTTGACTTCTGTGGGTGAATCAGGATCATTAAATTCTGATTCATCAACAGGAAGGAAAGTATCACTTTCCAAACTGGACTCAGGGAGTCCGGGGGGAGTACGAATTCGTAGATTCAAATGTTCACTATAAGTTGACTCGTTCGACATAATAAATTTATTGGTAAGATTACAAATAAAATTATCAATTTTTTCGATTTTTTATGGCATCATGTGGATGCGGATAAAGGAATTTCAAGGAGCAGAGCTCGGGGCTAGGCTCAGTGGTTGGTGTGCTTGCCACGCCCACGCCCGCGACCACGACCGCTGTTGCGGCTAGCGGAGGGGGCTGGAGGAGCAGGGGCAGGGGCAGGGGCAGCCTCTGCCTCAGCAACAGCTGCTGCCATGGCCTGTTCCAGGAGGCGTGCCTCGGTTGCACTCCGCTCCTCGATGCCGTCCAGAAGGGCCGCGATGTTGTCAGCGGCACTCAGGTAGCAGTGGGCGAAGGTGGCGTCGCCACGGGCCTTATTGACGAGCTGGCGCATCTGGTCGAAGAGCGCGGCGTTGTCAGTCAGGTCGCAAGCACAGTCGCCGTCCTCGAGCTCCTCGAACACCGAGCAGGTGAGCATGGCCCAGTTCTCCTCAGCCGTGGAGACGGACAACAGGATGTTGACGCGGTCTGCAAGGCTGGGGATCTCCGTGGGCTCTGGCTCGGCTGCTGCCGCGGCCGTGCAAGGCTCAGGCGTGGGCTCCGGAGTGGGCTCAGGAACAGCGACAGGTGCTGGTGCAGGGGCCACCTTGGCGCTGCGCCCGAACTTCTTCTGCTTGGCGATGAGGAAGCGCACGCGGCCCCAGAAGTGGTCCTTAGGGCAGCGGATCTTGGTGCAGCGCTTGTTCGCCCAGGGCTGGTCGAAGGAGCACACCGTGTCGGGGATGTCCTCACCAGCGGCGATGAAGCGCTTCTCGTCAAGGTGGTTGAAGCCGCAGGCGCCAGAGGCACAGCCGTGGCAGGCCTTCTTGAACTTGCAGATGTGCTCCAGGAACCACTTGGTGTGCTCCGTGCTGAGGTGGGCGTCGCGCTCCTCCTTGGAGAGGAAGAACTTCTTCACCTTGTCGTGCTCGCACTCGTTTTCGCACTCGTAGCAGTGGTAGTGGAGCCGCGTGGAGTAGCGGTCACAGTCCTTGCAGTAGATGGCGGTGCGGCCGCGGGTGTTGAGGTTCATCGAGGAGGCGATCTTGGGGTGGGCCTCCTTGATGTGCGCGGTGATGGTGCCAGCGAGGGTGGGGACGACCTTGGTGCAGTTGGGCACCGGGCAGTCGAACCAGAAGATGTTGAGCTGGTCGCGGAGGTGGTCCTCAAGCCCGTCGAGAGTGTCGAACAGGGCGGGCGAGGTTCCACAGCCACGGCAGCTGCAGCTGACGGCGTTGTTAGTAGGGTCCGACGTCACGAAGGACGGAAGTAGAACATTCTCAATGCTGATTGAGGCGGACATACCCATTTTAATACATCCCGTAGGCAATCTAATTTTCAATTTTTATATATAATCCTATGTTTATTGCTCTTCCTATATTGATACCAGATTTTTTCGCCTATTTCTAGGTAAATATAGTCATTATCATCTAATGATATCCAATCATATTTAATGTTTTTATTACTTTTAGATAAGCTAACTATTAATAATCCAGTATTTTTAAAATAATTAAAATCTAAAACATTTGGATTTTCAACAAATATTATATAATAGTCACTCTTTTTACTCAATTCTTCTTTTATAAATAATGATTGTTTTTCTGCTAATTCACTACAATTGGATTGAAAATTAGAAGCAATATAAAGTAAAGATATTTTGTATCCATTAACAGTATAATATTCGGATGCATATGGAAATTTAATGTCAATATTTGGTGGTAATAATTCTTTAATATCTTTACAGCTATTAACATTTTTTAATATTATTTTATTAGATTCAGATGTATTTTTAAATGAATCAATATTTTTTATATCTGTAAAAATAATCTGAAAATTACATATTTCATTTATAATTTTATTGGATATTATTATTTTAATGGTCATTATTATTATTTATAAAAAAATTACACTAACATTATTTAGATAGTGTATTCTGCACCACAGTCTTCACACTTAATCTTGTATTTACGAATCTCAGTATCCCTGAACATATTAGTGTTGGACTTGCGACAGATTTTGCACAATACATAGTTATCAGTATACTTTTTCATCAGTGTGACAGCTTCATTGACTGGAAACTTTTTATCGTGAACGATGAGACCATCTGAGACAGAATCTGAATACCAAGTTAGCTTCTTTCCTGTTTGCTTCTCTAGAAATTCAAAGAGATGATCAGGAGGTGTATTAGTTACCTTTAAGAAGGCCTTGATATTCTTCCAAACAACGCGTGTGGTCCCTTTATCAAGTTCGGGATTTGGTAGTACTAGGAGATCAGTCTTGTTGTCTCCGAGCTTAGTATAAACATCATCAAGCAGAGTTGAGAATTCCATACTAATTTACTATTTAGTTATAAATATGAAATTTCAATTTTTTTAATGTATAGAAAAAATTAGAATGATTCCATGATATTTCAATTTTTTTGATTTTTTTTATAGACTTGTTTAATGGATTATAAAAAAGAATATTTAAAATATAAAACAAAATATCTTCATTTAAAAAACTCAATTCAAAATGGAACTAACATAATTGGAGCAGGAAAAGGTAAAGCAAAGAAAGAACATACTGATTCAGATTTAATTATTCAAATAAAAACTGATAAAGCTGAATTTAATGTAGAATCTTTAACAAGGTTATTATTTGAAAGATATCAAGAACAACTGGAAACAACTGATGAAAATGGCAATTTACCTATTCAATTATATTTAGGTTTTGGTGGCTATAGTGAAAGCACTATTGATTATTTATTACCAGCATCAACAGCATATCTTCATAAAAATACAGACGGTGATGGAATTTTAAATTCTGCTGCTAAATTACCAAATAATGAAGACATTGTTGAATATTTATGGTTTTCAGGTTTAAATGTTTCCAAAAATGTAAGAAATAAAAGTGGTCTTCATGTTTTAGATTTATCAAAAAAATTAGCAGAAAAAGACCCAGAATTATTTGAAAAACAAGTAAAGATGTTAACTCAATTATATGATGATAGTTTAGAAACTATGTTACATACTATGTATCTTGATAGAAGAGAAAGAGCTAGATTATTAGAAGCTGAGCCTAAAGTAAGATATGAAAGAGGTGCTCCAGCAATTGAAGCAGTAGCTCCTACGAAAGAAAACAAAATATCCAAAAAATCAGAAGCAGATTTAATTTCAGATTTTAATAGAGATTCATCAATGTATAAAGAATTATTAGTTTACAGTTTGAAAACATTAAATGAAGTAATTGAATTTGGTTTAACTTTACAAACTGTATATGTAGATAAAAGTTCTTTAGGAAAATTACCAGATAGTGACCAAATTTTAGAAATTAAAGTAATCAATTTTAATACACCTAAATTATCTCAAGTATTAGCAACTATGGATGGTGTTATTGGTGTAATTGTTGATTATGATAAAGATGCATATGAAGCATTTTTAATGGCATAATTAACAATTCTCTGGAACATACATTAGTTTTGAAACATTTTTATGATTATTGTATTCGTCCATAATTTTATTTTTATTTTCATTTGTTAATTCCACTAGAGGAAGTCTAACAAGTGATAATGTTGGATTCTCATATTTTAGTGATAGCATATATTTAACTGGAACTGGATTTGAATCACAGAAACATAGTTTCATTAGTTCATAGTATTTATAAAATGTTCCTAGACACTGTGAAAAATCACTACTAAATGATTTTACAAGTGATAGCATTACTACCGGAATTACATTTGATAAAACACTAATAACTCCGGTTGTACCTACTGCAAGGAATGGAAGAGTAAGTGCATCATCTCCAGATAGAATATCGATATCGCATAGAGATTTAATTTTCATTACCTGGTCGATTGAACCACTCGCTTCTTTGATAGCTTTAACTTGAGGGAATTCATTGAATAGTCTAGCTACAGTAGTTGGTTCAATATTAACTCCGCATCTAGATGGAACATTATAAATAATGAATTCTTTATCAACACAACTCATTACTTTTTTAAAATGTTCATATATACCATTTTGTGATGGTTTATTGTAGTAAGGTGCGGAAAGCATCATACTATGGCAATAAGGTTCAAGATGCATTGCTTCGTTTTTAACATCAAATGTGTTATTACCACTGATTCCAACAACAATATCTAAATCTTCATGAAAGTTTATCCAAACATTTTTTGCTATCATTATTTTTTCATCAATTGATAGTGTTGGAGCTTCTGAAGTTGTCCCTAGAATAACAATTTTACGAATAGTTTCGTTATATTGTCTGTTTATATGGGTAATAATTGCTTCCATATCAACTTTACCTTCAGAATCAAAGAAAGTAGGAATTACCGTAAATACTGAATGATATAGCATTACAATAATCAATATATAAAAATGAATAAAATAATCAATTTTTTAAAGAATAAACAAATTATTTAAGATTTAATTCACTGTAAAAGTATTTTTTATTATGGAAAAATACTACTGCATTCTTATCTTTTGAAATAAGGTTATAGTTGTGGTCTGAATCATATTTGAAATTGTCATTGTAAGAAACATAATCAAATGCAGCAATGCATCCAGAACTATTAAAGACTTCTTTTTCTTTATATTTGTCATAACTACGAATTACAATTTTCTTATCTGGTGTGAAAAAGATAAAATGTACAAAGTATTGATTTTCTATTGTTTTTTCGCTATTAATAATATTTCCTAAAGTAGTTATTACGTCTGATTCAATCTTATTTAGTTCATTCTTAACTTCAACTATTAGATGACTATCATCATGAGTATATTTAGCAACACCAACAACAACTAATCCACTAAGTTGTGAGATGAGCATACTTACATTATTGGTGAATGATTCTTTTAGTTTAATATATTTTGGTTCAACAACTTGTAGTACAATATTATTATTCATTATTTTGAAACTAGAAGTTAATGTATTTTGAATAAAGTTACCATGTATTAGACCATAATATTTATTCAAATAATTTGCGACACATTTTTGAGATGTAATATTGTAGTTTGTAATTTCTAACTTTTTGTTAAATAATACTAATTCATATTGATTGTTATTTTTCTTAACAGTTACATAATAATCAGATTTCTTAGTTTTGCTAATAGATTTGATAAATTGGAAATCAGTATTTTCAGATACTAATACAACATTGTTGTTTTCACAGAAAATATCATATTCAGGTCTAAAGTTATCCATTTCGTAGAATAATCCAGATTCTTTTCTTAAAATCCAAGGGATATATCTGAGACACCCTTTTGCAAAAATTTCTCTAGATTTCGCATTATGAGATATCACTATTTCTTCTTCACCAGAAGTTAGTTTAATTTCATGATAGCCAATTATTTCACCTTCTCTAACTGATTCAATATCACATGTTCTATCAATTAAAGATAGTAAAGTTTTTGCTGTTCCGCTAGGAGCATCTTTTTTATTAGTATGATGCTTTTCAATCATTGAAAATTCCCAATTATGTCCTAGTTTATTAAGTTCTTCTATAAATTTCTTTAATTTAGGAATACCTTCTGAAAAGTTGGAAATTAATGCAACTGGTGTTTTAGATGAATACTCATTAATAATTGAGATTGTTTCTGTATCTAATCCAGTTGTTCCAATAATAATCGGTTTATAGATTTCATTTTTGTAAAGGTAAGAGACTAAATTATGTGTTCCTTCTTTAGTAGATACATCAATGATTACATCAGTTAAATCATTAATAACTATATTTCTTTTAATAGGTTCTAGCATGTAAAATCTATCATTATTTTCAAGTTCTTTAGTAATTAGAGAACCTAATCTACCAGTTGAACCACAAATGGCTACTTTGATTTTAGTGAAAATATTATAAGCATCAAGTAATCTTTCTAGACCAATGATTAAATCATCGGAACTGTAATAGGAAAAACTTAATCTGATATAACTTGCTGAATTTTCACCAAATTTAATTCCAGGATGAAATTTTACTTTATAATTTAATGCAAAATCAAAAAATTTAGTAGTATCTTCAATATTTAGTTTTAACCATAGGAAATATCCCCCTTGTGGGATTTCATATTTAATAGTAGTATTTTTAATATTGAGGAATTCACACATCATATTACATCTATCTGATAAAATTTTAATATTATCGTTAATAATATTATCCAAACTCCCATCATCAAGAGCTTTTTCAAGTAGGAGATAACCGAGAGGATTAAATGCACCACTCGAGTCTAGAATAGCACACTTTTTGAATGTATCTAGAATAAATTTATCTTCGTTGATCTTAGGATGCATTGTATTATGATACATCCAGCCAACACGTAACCCAGGTGCAAGTAGTTTAGAAAATGAACCGAGTGAAATAATGTTTGGATGATAATCAGCCATTGGATATACATCGAGTGTATCTTCGAAACTTAGAAAGTGATATACTTCATCTGCAATAACATAAAAATTAGGATATTTTTCACATAATTCTGCAATTTTGAGACGTTTTTCATGTGAAAGAGTAATGGATGTTGGATTGTGATGAATAGGAATAGTGTAGAGGAAAATTTTACCTTGAGGATATTTGTCAAAATTATCGAGTATACTGCAAATTCGTTCTTCTAATTCTTCAACATCGAGACCATCATCTTGCATTGAAACACTGTTAATGTTTAATCCAAATTCTTCAAACATATTTTTAGCAATGAAATATGTTGGGTCTTCAATAATAATTTCATCTCCTGTTTCCATCATAGTAGACATTATTAGATGTAGTGCACCAGTGTTACCATTAGTCATAAACAATTGTTCAGAATTAATTTGATGAGTTATATCAAGTTTATCTGAAAATTTAAGTAGAGGATTATAATATTTTTTAGTTAGCCAAGAAGCTAATTTATTTCTGATATTTTTATATCCAGGGATTGACCCATATTGTAAAAATTCAGAAGAGATTTTTTCTCTAGCTATTTTTTCAAGAGTAGTATTGAACCAATCAATTGGTAACTTTGAGGTATCTGGTTGCCCTACGCCAAAATTAACCATATCCTTAGAGTTTGGCACATCGTATTGTGAATAGAGAGGCATTAATATATGTTTATTTAAATAAAAATATAATAAAGCAATTTTTTTGGTTACTAGTTATTTTTTAAATATTTGATTTACTGTAACATGATCATCATTTTTAAATTTAATTTCTTTGTTTTTTAGATAATTTGGAAAAGGTTCTGGTTCTAAACCAGATGTGAGTACACGAGATTTATTTTGATTGTTATTCTCTGGAGGAACACATAAACAACATAATAAAGAATAAAATATTATACAAATTGCTTCTTCACCAGCCATTACAATATTGTATATTATAAAAAAATATTAACATCAATTTTTACATAAAATACATTTTATCATTAATTCGTTGATTAATTTTATCCATAATTAGATATGCATTATATGCTGCTCCACGTAATAGTTGATCCCCACTAATCCAAAAGTTCCATCCACACCCTTCATCTAGACTTTCATCTTGACGAATATGTCCAACTTGAACTTTCAGTTTATTATTTGATGTAATGCTTTCCGGAAAGAGACGATTAGATTTATCATCAATTACTTCTAAATAATTTTTTGAATGCAACACACTATATATTTGTTCAGGAGTAGCGGGAGTTAGTAACTCAACATTCACACTTTCGCAATGTGATCTAATTACAGGTACACGAATAGCTGTTGCAGTAATTTTAATATCATTTCTTAAAATTTTTTTAGTTTCTTTAATAATTTTATTTTCTTCTTCATTATAAAAATTATCTTGAATTGCGGAATTATGAACAAATGTATTATAAACATATTGTTTACCCCAATAATCAGTATTAACTTTTAGACTATTTACTTTTTGATAACTCTGTTGAACAAGTTCTTCTAATCCAACTTTTCCTGCACCAGAAGCAGCTTGATATGTGGAAACAACAACACGTTTTACTCCAAAAACATCATCTAGAGGTTTTAGAAGTAAATCTAAAATGATTGTAGAACAATTTGGATTAGCATAAATTTTATGTATTTCAGATGGAAAATTAATTTCGGGTATAACTAGAGGAATATTTTCATATAATCTAAATTGAGATGAATTATCAATTAAAATACTATTTAATTTCATATTATTTTTAATATCAATTGCTTGTTGTTTATCAGCACAATTGATATAGATAGAACTTTTATTCCAATCAATTTCATCTAATGTTATCATCGTATATTCATCATCTCTGAATTGAAATTTACTACCTTTACTTTTTTCACTGCCAACAAAAGTGATATTTTTATAGTTATAATCACTTTCTATTAGTTTGACAAATTCATGACCTACTAAACCATTCGTTCCAATAATTACAATGTTCATTAGAATAAAAAAATAGTTATAAAAATTTTAAAAAAACAATTTTTTTAATTTTTATCTCAAATAATAGTATATGAGTACTGTTACATTTAGACACGAAAACAATAAAAGCTATAAACTTAAAGGCGTCAAGCACACTATCAAAGAAAGTTTAATTGATGGTGAAAAAGGTTTAAGCTTTATGTTCCTCAAAAAAGTAGGTGAAGGTGATTTCTACAAAGTATATGCCCAAGAAGATAAAGCTAGTGGCAAATACACTGTTAAAGAAAAGAAAGGTGAAAAAGAAGAAACTTCTGAAATGTCCGAAGCCGATATCAAAAAAATGGTAAAAGCTAACAAAGACTTAGAATTCGTCAAAGAATACATGGATAAATTAAGAGGTACATACAAAGGTAAACATGTAGGAGGTGGTGATGAAATGCCAGCTGAAGGTCAATGCGGTGGTGGCAAAAAGAGAAGCAAAAAAGCCAGCAAAAAATCATCTAAAAAAGGTTCCAAGAAATCCAGTAAGAAAGGCAGCAAAAAACACACTGGTGGTGGCAAAAAGAGAAGCAAAAAAGCCTCTAAAAAAGGCTCCAAGAAAGGCAGCAAAAAAGCCTCTAAAAAAGGTTCCAAGAAAATGACTGGTGGTGGTAAAAAGAGAAGCAAAAAAGCCAGCAAAAAAGCATCTAAGAAAGCTTCTAGAAAGGGTTCCAAGAAAGGAAGCAAGAAACACACTGGTGGTGGTAAAAAGAGAAGCAAGAAATCATCCAAAAAAGCCTCTAAGAAAGCCAGCAAAAAAGCTTCCAGAAAAGGCTCTAAAAAAGGTAGCAAAAAAATGAGCGGCGGTGGTAAAAAGAGAAGCAAAAAAGGCAGCAAGAAATCTTCTAAAAAAGCCAGTAAGAAAGGAAGCAAAAAACACACTGGTGGTGGCAAAAAAAGAAGCAAAAAATCATCCAAAAAAGCCTCTAAAAAAGGTTCCAAGAAAGGATCTAAAAAATCCAGTAAAAAAGGCTCCAAAAAACATTAAATAAAATTATAAACTAATTAAATATTTTAACTAGTTTATTATTAAAATCTATAAATTTTTAATGGCTTCAATATTAATATTATATTATTATTTGTTTGATATAGATAATCAATTAATAGAATCATTAAAAGTTAATAAAAAAAATTACAATTTAGAATTTTTAGAAAGAATGAGTTATATGTTTTAAATTTGTTTGAAATTCCAATGATTGGTCTTGCTTGCATGTGAAGTCGCTGAGCCTTCGTTAATAAATTGTTCTTTACAATCTATGCATTCTAAAGAATTAAATTTACTTAAATCTACGAATTCGCCTTTTTCTTGATATACTTTAATCAATTCCTTAAATTGATTAGCAATATTATCATCTTCTGAATCAAATTGTGTTATATCACTTTCTGGCTCTGATGTTTCATCGAAATTCATTACAAGAGGATCATAGTGAATTCCATTATATAAGACATAAATTCTTGTCGAATAATCTTTATCTTGACCGAAAATATCAATACGATTTGTTTGAACATCAACAACACCTATTTGAATTTTAAAAATTTCGGTAAAGATTTTAAGTTCAATACCTCCTCCCCATTTAGATGGATTAGAAATATCATTAATATATTCATCTAGGGGTGAATCAAGTAATGTTTCATCAAAAGTATTATTTAATAGGTAGTCTACTATCATATTTCTATAGATAGCAGAACTATTTTCATTAAAATTCTTTCTATCAGTAAGATAAGCTATCGAAGTAAACAAACAAGAATGATCTGCATCTACTTGTCTTCTTATTGGCTTAAGATTTTCCATTAAATATAGGGATATTTATTTATAGATTAAATTATCATTTTTTTCTTAAATAAATTAATTAGAAACATTCAAAACCTTCAATTCCAGGAATAAATGTATTGCCATCTACTACTTGAATACAACGTGTAAAAGGTCGAACTTCGTCAAATGTAAAATTTCCTTTATTATTTTTATACTTAATCAAAGAATCCATCAAATGTGAACGGAATGAATTTTCATCAATAGTATGATCTTTGAAATTATCATTTGTAACAATATGAACTTGATTTTTTAGATAACATAGAATGATGAAAATGTCATCATTAAAGTTGTATGGGGTAGCAAAAATTTTTTTCCCATCAAGAATAGATTGGATTTTTTTATTTTTAAGATGCCGTTGATGAATAATAATAATATTATTTTGGAATTTATTCACTACAGCTTCAAGATCTTGAATTGAATGTTCTCCAAATTCTCCATTTCGAGAGAAAATAATATTTCCTGCATCAATGATAAAATCATAATCAAAATTTATAGTTTCAAAGAAAGATGTGATGATATCATTTTTGATTAATTTAGAAAACTGTTGAAAATATTTAGATGTATTTTGAAGATAATATTTTTTGAATCTAATATCATCTCTAACTGTCCCTACAGTATTCAAATTAATAAATTGTCCTTTGAGAAGAGGCAGGAGAAAATGTAAATCATTATCAAGTAAAAAGCGAATGTCTTTCTCACAAATAGATTTAAAATCTATCTTCTCTTTGAACATTTCTTTACAATATGCTTCATCACTTTTATTGATGACCATTAACGTAAAAAAGTCACGTTTCATTGAAATATATGGTTTCACTTCATTAATCATGCTAATATTATTTGTAAGCACACTATATTGAAGTATCAATGAAATCAATCCCTTATTTTTAGTTTTTACTAAAGTATCAATTTTATAGTTACTAAAGATATTATCTTCGATTTGTTTGAGGTTACCTTGACTTAAGCTTTCATGAAAAAGTCGACTAAGAGTATTGATTTCAGCAGGTTTGATACGCTCCATAATAAATCTAATAATAAGTTTATAAAACATTTTTTCAATTTTTATTTGTGTGTCTTAAATAAAAATTAAAAAATAAATTAATGTTCTTAATTTTCTTATATAAAGAAAATAAATAAAATAATTTAGCCAATTAGCTTTGACTTTAGGATAGGCTTGTTATCACCATCCAAAATAATGACAATGTTCGTATCCCTTTCTGTCTGTATAACATAAGAATGATCTGGAAGAACATTTTTTAGATCATGATGTACAAAAGTTTCGAAATTAGACCGCTTCACTTCAGGAGGAAATAGCTTCTTCAACAGTTGACTGAAGAATAGGCTTTCAGAACCCTTGTATTCAATTCCGGCCTTGATTGTATGAATCAGACGTGTCACACTTGATGCGTGAATGCTGATCATATCCTTTACATTCTCATAGACAATATTTCTATTGCTATCGACATAGTAAACACGTCGAATATTAACGGCCTTCATCATACTGAGGCAGTTATAGCAAGGCCTAGAGATGCAAAGTTCACCATCCGTATTTACACGAATAACGATCAAGTCGTGCTTCTTTGCGGTCTGGTGGTTCTTTCCCTTTTTTTCTGGGTAAAAAACACCACCCGAGATGCGGACTGTACGACAGGTCCTTGCCATAATAGTCAAGGATGGCGTGAGCCTCTGCGTGAAGACTTCCGCAATTATGACCACGGCACGTATTACGGGAAGTATTCGCACACGGCCGTGTGATCATCTTCTGGCCCTTTATAATGGCCGCTGCCAACTGGCTATTGATAGTACTCTTCGAGGCCTCCTCCAAAAGACGAGGCAACATAGTATTAAACTTGTTAGACTGCTGCATTACTATATTATATTTAGTTATTGTCATGAAATTTCAATTTTTTTTACTGTCAAGTAAAATAAAATTAGGATGAATTCATGATATCTCAATTTTTTTTACTATTATAATTCAAATTTCTTAGCCTTTTCTAATAAATCTTCCTTTTCCTTTGCAGATTTATTTTTCCAGTGTATAACTTGTCTGCTTGTTGCATAATTTTTAGCTAATATATCTTGATGCTTATTAATAAAAGAATAATATATAGCATCCCATGTTTGCCACCAGGTTTCATCCTTCTTTCTTTTAAAACTACTCATTTTATCAATATAATTAGAAGATGAAAAATACATTCTTGTCATCATCTTTCCACCATCTGCAAATTGACTCATTCCCATAACATTTGGAACCATAACCCAATCATATGCATCTATAGTCCATTCCATAAATATTCTATGAACTTCTTTAGGATCTACTTGATTAATTAAAAACCAATTACCTAAATACATTAATCTTTCAATATGGTGAGCATAACTATATTTTTGTATATTGTGAATTATAGCATCTATTGGTTTAATAGTAGTTGTTCCTAACCAATATTTATCATCTAATTTTCTTTTGTGTTTAAGGAAATTTTTATTATACATATCGGGTTCTAACATGTAAATAGAATATACATAATTTCTCCATCCAATTACTTGTCTGATAAAACCTTCATATGATGCAATTGGTATTGATGCTTTATGTTTGTTATAATATTCATCTGCTATTTTTATCACATATATGTCTGGTAATATACCAATGTTCATCATCGGACTTAGAATAGAATGAAATAAAAATGGTTTTGAAGTTTCAACCGCATCTTGATATGGTCCAAAGGTAGATAATTTTTTTGATACAAAGTGTTTTAACCATTTTAATGCTGATTTAGTATCAATAGGGTATAACCATTCATCTGTGTATCCATAATTGTCGCCAAAGTGTTCTTCAACATATTTAACAGCTTCTTTGTAATATTTATCTTTTTTAATTTTAGGAAGTTTGGGTTCTTTAATATTATTAGGTAATGATTTTCTATTTTCAGTATCAAAAGACCATTTTCCTCCAATTGGCTTATTATTTTTCATTAATATATCTAATTTTTCTCTTTGCATTTTGTAAAATAAATCATGTGAATATTTATTATTAGAGAAGAATTTATTTTTATTTTCAAATATTTCTTCAGCTGTCATTAAAAAATTTAATGTTTCAATAAGATGGGCTTTCTTAAGAACTTTAGAATACTTATCAAACAAGTCGTGGTCACAAGGTCTAAAGTAATAAGTTGTATCTTTATTTAATTTAGTATAAAAATCTTTATTAACTTTTTTATATTCTACATAAGATACATCTATTTTATTTTTTCTAAGTTCATCATAATACTTTTTCATAGAAGCTCTATGATAAACAAGTTTAAGTTTATGAAATTTAAAATCGGTAAAATATCTAGGTTCTTCAATAAGAATGACTTTGTTGAAAATATCATTATATTCTTTTTTTATTAGTTTTATAGGGAACAACTGATTAGGTAAAATGATAAGTGTCATATTAACAAGTTTTAGATAAAAATTATTAATGTGATTTGATTAGTTTATTTTGAGAGTTGGTTTCACTCGTTATTAAAGAAAGGGTTTGTGTAACCCCTTTTTAATAAGGGAGTTACTTATCCATCGCGCCGCGTAAAGGCCTCTCATGGTTGTATGAAGGTTAAACTTCATAAACCGGCGATGGTGTCCCTACGGGGACGTTGGCTTCGTGCTTTTTTAAGGCACCAGATTTTTATTTACAACCTTCTGTATCGGTTGGGTTTGGGAGCAACGTGATTCTCCCAGGGTTGCCTTCGTTCGCGTAGGGACAGGACTGATTGTGCGCACGGCAGGGACGTCCGTCCCCCTGAAGCGGGTGTTGCCAACCGCTTGCTTACCGTCGCCCAGGATGGGCGTGAAGCGCACAAGAACATGAATAAGCCGGAATGGTCGTCGGCTCTGTACAGGTGGTGCCGGAATAGTCATCGGCTCTATACAGGTGGTGCCGGAATGGTCATCGGCTCAGAAAGGTGGTGCAGAAAGTTTTTTGTTTTTTTTGCGTAAGTGTGTGCGAAGCCGCGCTCGTTGCCAAGCGCGGGGGAAGTGGGAGCTCACCAGCTGTCGCGTGCTGCACGGCCCTTGCCGCCCTTGCCACCGCGCTCGGCGCCGCGGCTGCGGTCCTCGTTGCGGGCGTTGGCGGCGGTGCGGATGGTCTTGCCGAAGCGCTTGCCCGCGGAGGTGAAGGTGTTCTCCTGGGGCACCCAGACGTCAGCAGGGGAGAGGACCGGGTCGGCGCGCTGGATGGTGCGGCCGATGATAACCTCGTCCTCAGAGTCGCTGCTGTCCGTAGAGGAGGCGTCGTCGTCGCGCTCAAACACGAAGCCAGCCTCGTCGGAGGCAGAGCTGGCCGTGGAGGCGGTCTCGTCGTCGCTCTCGGACTCGTCGCTGCTGGAGCTGGTGGTGGAGGCGGTCTCGTCGTTGTCGTCCTCGTCCTGCGCCGTAGCCCGCGCCGCCGAGGCAGCAGCGGCGGCTTCCTCCTTAAGGGCGTTGGTGAGCACCTTGACGAAGTTTGGCGCGTTGATGGCGGCGAGGGGGACGCCCTGGACCAGCATGCCGGGCTCGCGGAACATGGGGAGGATGCTGGCCAGCTTGACGAGGAGGTCGCGGTTGGCGCGGAGCGTCTCCAGGTTGGGCTTGGTCATCTTGTTGTCGTCCACCGTCAGGCGCGTGCAGTGGTCGTTGGTGATGCCGTCCGCGCGCTTGATGAGGATGTGGACCTCGTGGACCGTGACCGGCTTCTTGGCGTCCTCGTCGATGAAGGTGCGCTCGCAGACAGCGCCGGGGAACTCCTTGGCGAGGAAGCTCACCACGTGCTTGGCGAAGGAGCGGTGGACGAAGGGGCCGATGACGGCGGCCAGGGGGGCGTCGTCCGTCTTGGTCACCTCGAAGTAGTAGGCGTGGTCGGCGCTCTCCACACGGCCCGCGCGCTGCAGAGCCGTGTACTTGGTGGTGCGCTTCTTGCCCATGATCTCGTCCATCGGGTCGACCGCGTCCTGCACAGGCACCATGCCCTGGAACTCGCTGAGGCCGTCGCGGACGACCGAGGAGAGCAGGATCTTCTTGCCGTCAGCCGTCATGGAGGCGTCGCTGATCTCCGCGGAACGGCGGGCATGTGCAACAGAGGTGCGGCCAGCAGCGCGGGTGGCGCCGGGCTGCGCCTTGTTGGCGAGCTCCTGTGCGAGGGCGAGCAGAGGCGTCGTCTGCATGTCCAGCGCAGTCCAGATGCTGGTCGCGGACTCGGCCACCTGAGTGCACATGCCGTTGATGTCGCGGGCCTTGGCCTCCTCGAGCTGGGTGCTGAGGGCGCAGACCACGGCGTTCTTGGTCGTGCGCATGGCCTTGAAGTCGCGGGGCTTGGCGGTGTTGGCGGCGGCCAGCTTGTCCTCGATGGCGGCGATCTCCGCGGCGTGCTTGGCGCGCAGGAGGTCCACGGCGTAGTCGCGCGCCTGAGCCACCGACGCGTCGTGCGTGGGCAGCATCTGGAGGAGCGTGCGGATGACAGCCGGGTTGGGGGTTGCGTCGCCGACAGCCTGGAGGAGCTGGAAGAGGATGCCGTCGAAGATGGAGGTCACCACCGTGTACGCCTTGTCCTTGTGCTGGAAGGTGAGCTTGGCGCCCAGCGGCATGGCGCCACTGAGGTAGATCTGCTCCACCATCTGCTCCACCGTCGTCAGCTTGCCCACGACCGGCGCGAGGCGTGCGGCGGCCTTGAGGATGGGCTTGATCATGGCGGAGGTGGCCCAGGCGAAGTTGGGGAGGGCGGTGAGCTCTAGCTTGCGGAAGTTGCCGACGGTGCGCCAGCCGGCCTTGCGGTCCGCCTTGTGCTCCTCGAAGGTCTTGACGGTGTAGGCGCCGCAGGCGTAGAACTCGAGGTAGCCGTCCACGTCGGCGCGGAAGGCCTCGAGGGAGACGCCGCCGTTCTGCGCGTTGACGTTCTTGGACGCAGCGGAGTAGACGTAGGCGAGCACGGTCTCCTCGTCGGCGGCGAACTCCTCGAAGGTCACGCCCGGCACGTTGGTGGCGACGACCGTGGCGAAGCGGAAGGCGGTGGTCCAGCTGCAGCCAGGGTGCGCGTTGAACACGGCGAGGGCGGCCGAGCGAGCGGGGCACTCCAGGATCCAGCGGGCGAAGGTCGTCTTGCCGGCGCCGTCGTTGGCGCGGTAGCCGCGGATCACCTCGATGCCGTCCTCGGTCTCACGCTCCTCGTCGAAGGGCGTGTAGCCGTTGGCGACCAGGGTGGCCGCGAAGGAGGCGTAGCGCTCGGGGAACTGGCGCGCGAGGTGGGTGAAGGGCGTGCCGCTGCCGTCGAAGAAGTCGGCCTGGGGGTTGGCGGACTCCATGAACGTCGTGAACATGGCGGGCTCGGCCTCGGCCAGAGCGGAGGCCCAGGCAGTGCCGACGAAGCCCGCGGTCACGGCGGTCTTGGGCGTCTTGAAGTAGAAGGACCAGAAGTCGGCGTAGAGCTTCTTCTCCGGGCACGCGAGGTCCAGCTCCACTTGCTCGATGAGCTCGGCGTCGTCCTCCTCCACGGCGTTGTGGCGCTTCTTGCCCTTCTTGGAGGTGTCCATGCCCTTGGTGATGAAGTAGCGGATGACGCCCTTGTTGTCCCACTCGTCACGCTTGGTGGTGACGTCCGCGCAGAAGTCGTCCCAGGAGAGGGACGTCTTGCTCGACGCGAAGTGGGTCCAGTTGTCGCGGGTGATGGGCTTGATGTACTCCCAGTAGCCCATGACTGCGGAGGCGCCTGACGCGACGTAGGCCTCGTAGTCAGCGACGGTCACCGCGGCGAAGGCCTTGTGGATGGGCGCCATCACCTTGCAGGCATCCGCCTCGGTGAAGCTGGCCGTGCCCGCGATTGGCACGAACCACTTGTCGTCGGCGTCGGCGTTGGTGTAGAGGATGGGCTTGCCGGTGGCGGTGAAGGCGGGGTTGCGCGTGGCGGTGGCGGGCTTGGGCTGGAAGGCGTACACCATGTCCAGCAGCGCCACGTGGATGGCCGTGCGCTTCTCGTCCTGGCCCTCGGCCGCGGGGGCGGTTATGAGGGCGTAGATGTCCGCGGCGATGGAGGCCTGCTTCTTGATCTCCTGCGCCTTCTCGTCGCGGATGCGCTGGACCTCCGCGAGGCGCGCGGCGACCTCGGCCTTCTTGCGCGCCTCGTAGGCCATCGCCGCGGCACGGCGGCGGGCCTCCTCAGCGGGGTCAGCGGGGGCAGCCGTGGAAGGCGCCAGCGCGACGAAGGCAGCGGGGTCGTACTCCTCCACCACGCCCGCCTTCTGCTCCACGTCCACGGGGGCCACGACGATGGCGTCGCGGGCGGTTGCGGAGGTGAAGATGGGGCTGGCGGCGAGGGAGGCGAAGTACTTGGCGCGGATCTTCTCCATGTCGGCGGCGAGCTTGCGGAACTCAGCCTCCTTGTCCTTCTTGATGTGGATGGGCGCGCCCTTGCGGTTCATCTCGTCGCGCGCGGCGTTGTGCGCGGCCAGCTTGATGGCGTGCTCTGCGACCAGTGCGGCGGCGTCAACGGCACGCGGGGGCGTGACCGTCTTGCCGTCCAGGTCGTCAGCGCTGAGCTGGTGGAGGGGGGCGCCCACCGCGAAGTCGTAGTGCGCGCCGTGCCAGCAGCCGTAGAGGCCGCCCTGGCAGATGGCGACGGTCCCGTCGGGGAGCGTGCCCGAGCGCGGGGTGACGATGCGGTTGTTGCTGGCGCCGAAGATGCTCTTGGAGGCCATCTCGCGGCTGGCGTGGCAGGTGTGGAGACGGCGGACGGTCTCCCACACCATGAACTCCTCCTTGCCCTTGGCCTCGCCGAAGAGGGCGAGGGCGTACTTGTTGGGGCCAGCGCGGAGCTTGTTGGCGGCGCAGTACCACGCGCGGAGCCACAGGGAGAGGTTGGAGCGGCCGTAGTCCGGGAGGCTGCCGTTGCGGCTGCACTCGAGGATCACGGGCATCTCCTCGTCCGACGCGCCGGTGAGCACGCGGATGACCTCGTCGACCTGGGTCTGGGTGATGAGGGTGCCCGCGGCGAGCCGGGCGTTGAACTCCTCGAGGTGCTCCGGCTTGGCCTGGTCGGCGAAGCCGTGCGCGAAGGTGCAGCCGGCGCCCGAGCACTCGGGGCCGTGCACGTGGAGCTCCTTGGCGAGCCACTTCCAGCACATCATGCGAGGTGCGCGGGAGGCGGGCTCAGCCTGGCGGACGCCGCCGATGCGGCGCGCAGGCACAGCACCAGAGGCGCGGGCAGTGGCGGCGCGGTCAGCGAGGTCCTGCTTCGGGAACTCGTTGAAGTGCACGCGAGAGCAGTCCACGGGGCACGGCTTTCCCTGGAGGGCCGCGGCGCAGGGGGCGCCGTCCGTGCGGTTGTCGTTGTGCGCACGGTGGCACGTCGCCGGGGTGCGGCAGATGTGCGGGGCGAGCTGACCGCGACCGGCGATGATGCAGGAGGCGAGCAGGTTGTTGGCGCACACCAGCGTGGGCTCGGAAGTCGTCGTGTAGGAGACGAGGCGGCGGCCGGTGAAGCCCTCCGCGTCGGTCACGACCTCGAAGCGCTGCGCCGTGATGGTCCGGGACACCGAGACGACCGGCCACACCTGCTGGCCCTCAAACTCGATCTGCCCGCCCGTGAAAGAGCGGAACTCGTCGGGAGTGAGGATCAGCGTGGGGGCGGCGGGCGCAACGGTGTGGGAAGTGCGAGAGCTGGCAGTGGAGCGAGCGTCATCGCGACGGCGAGGGGCGCGGGGGGCGGTGCGGGCGCTGGCGGTCAGGCCGGCGTCCTCACGGGGGCGAACAGGTGCAGTGCGGTTGGCGTTGATGGCGGGGTTGTTCT
>Ga0214917_10000787_pt1 | contig 41286 bp, 42 predicted proteins | sample LL_1208_BB_MetaG_FD_177983 | JGI IMG/M metagenome (GOLD analysis project Ga0214917, IMG submission 177983) | Freshwater microbial communities from Lake Lanier, Atlanta, Georgia, United States - LL_1208_BB | ecosystem: Environmental > Aquatic > Freshwater > Lake | place: USA: Georgia | collected... | reverse complement strand
TTTACCAGAGCCCGTACCTCCTGAAATCACCACATTCAAACGGGCTTCAATGCAGGCTCTTAAAAAATCGGCCATTTCATCAGTCATGGACCCATATTTAACCAGATCCTTGTGAGTCAACCGGTTCTTGGAGAACTTTCTGATGGTTAACATCGGGCCTTGAATGGCCAGAGGGGGAATGATGGCATGAACCCGTGATCCATCGACCAACCGTGCGTCGACATAGGGTTGCTTTTCGTCAATTCTTCTGCCAACACTGGAAACAATCCGTTCAATCACACCGAGAAGCTGGGCAGTGCCCGAAAAGTTCACATTACTCAAGACCAGTTTTCCCCCGCGTTCGATGAAAATCTGATCCTTTCGATTGACCATGATTTCGCTGACGGAATCGTCATTGAGAAGATCCTGAATAGGGCCAAGCTCCAGAGCTTCGTCGAGGATCTCTTTAACCAATTTTTGTATTTCATCTCTTGATCGAAAAGGGTGCTCTTCTTTTTCAAGAAGTTCGACAACCACAGTTTTTGTCTTTTCTCTCAGAACCGCTTTCTTTTTGGGGTCATTTCCTGTTTCAGTATCCACTTTTTTCAGATCCATCGTTTCAATGAGTTGCTTGTGGATCCTTTGTTTCAATGCCGACCATTGATCGGACGGTTTCTCGTCCCGCATTTGGGATCGATCGAAGACCACTTGCGATGGGGCTTTTTTGTCATCCCCAGCGCCTTTGAGTTGAGCTTTTGACGTTCCCAGCCTGCTGGCTGAGTCCGTTGGCTTCTTTAGTTGTGACAGTTTTTCCAAAAGCTGTTGTTGTTGGATCGTCCTAAATACAGTGAAATAGGCTTTTGTGATTTCCGTTCTAGGAGCTGCGATAATAAAAGGCTGGGCTTTTGCCATGGAAGCGACAGTTGTCGGCTCATCTTCCGGAATCAAGCCCAGAATCTGTTTCTTCAAATTGTTTTGAATCACTTGTGGGGAGATCCCTTTGGTTGTTGCAAATCGATTGACCACCAGCTTGATTAGTTCCGGAGGAAAGAGAAGGTTCTGTACTTTCTCAATAACTTTCCGGGTGTGGTGGAGAACCAAAATCTCGGGCAGGGTTGCCACCAAAATCATTGAACTGACTTCCAAGGCCTTCACATTCTGAGCTTCCACATCCGAACCCATATCAATAATAATGTAGTTGTAGACGCTTTGAAGAAGCTGCAAACCTCTGGAAACTTGCTGGGGTTCCAGTTGATTCATTTGCTCGGGTTCAAGAACGCTTGGCAAGTAATGAATCCCGGAGGGGTGTGGCGATATATAATTGGTAATCAACGAGGGATCAAATTTTCCTTCGTGTTGGCCCAACTCCAGAAGGGTTCTCTTTGGCTTAATCCCCAGAAGCAGAGCCATGTCTCCACAGGCTCTCGGATCCAGATCGACAAGACAAACCTTTGCCTTGGTATCAATGGCGGTGGCAATGGCAAAATTGACAGCAAAGGTTGACTTACCGACCCCGCCTTTTCCACCAATGATTGAAATGGCATGCGATGTTGCCATAAGTTATTTACTTTTCCCCTGAGTTAAGCCTGAACTTCCTGGTCATGTCTTCATTCCCAGCGCTGGCTGTTTTCAAAACTTCCGGTGTTACAAAAATGATGTATTGCTGTTTTCGTCGATCAAAAGCCTTTGAGCGATTGAGATTGAAAAGGGGGCTTTGATTTTGATTCTGATTTCCACCACCAAAACCAGCACCACCTGCAACCGAGGCACCCGCCGCAGTGGGAGCCCGATTGTATCCAGCCAAAGCTTCATCAATCGCAAAACCCCCGATTGCTGCAGAGTCACCGTTTTTCACATTGATCGTTGTGGCGAGGGAATTTCTTGCGACAATGGGTTGCCCTTGGTTGTTTCCAATCACTGAGCCCAGAGAAAGCTGAATTCCCAAGTCGATGCTGTCGGATCCATCTATTGTGGCAGCTTTGATTTTTACTGAATTTTGGACGGGAACCTGGGTGAGGGAGGCCACCCCATTCGCATTAAGAACACTGGAATAGATATCCACTGAACTGTCAATTGTGGCGGGTTGATCTGATTTGTCCTTAACGATGAGTTGTTGCTGCTTGAGTACCCGAGCGTGTTGATGGGTTTTCTGTGAGCTCAATTTGGGAAGAAGCCCGCTAACAGTTGCGATTAGAGTGGAAGTTATTTCCCCCGCAGCACTATCAAACTTCACAGTGCTTGAGTCCTCAGACAAAGGCCTCCAATTAAAATTGAAAGCTTTATCGTACTCGTTACTGAGCTCTACAAAATTAACCGTGATTTTAATGTCGGGTGCCGGCGGAGGTGAGGCCCGCCGTCTGGTTTTTAAAAAATCATAAATGGTGGGGACTCCAGACTCACCGCCCTCGGCTTTTTCTTTGAGTTCTGCGTCTCCCTTGGCCTTGTAAATTACGACTTCGGGCATGTAAGTGCGTGCGATTTCTTTGGCTCGATCGGCCTCGGTATCGTCAGTTGCGGTGCCTTCCAAAAACAAATTATTGTTGATGACTTTGACGGTAATTTCCGGCGAGCCAATCTCCCTTTCTATCCGTTCTGCAAGAATAGTCATGGTGAGCTTGCTGATGCTGGCTAAATTCTTAACTGGAACGGCTCCCTTTTTTGTATCTCTATCTTTTAGAGCCTCCACGACACGATTGATCCGAACCATGTCTTTGGGGAGTACAATGTCTCCATCCAAGACAACCGTTCCGCCTACCGATCTGATTTTTAGACCTTCAATATCGCCCAATAACTCTTCCAGCTGGGCCATGACTTGTCCCAAGTCTTCTCGAGTCACACGAATGGTGTAGGAGATCCTCGGAACACCCGCTGTGTCGTGGACTGTAAGATCCGTTGTGCCCGGGGTCTTGGGGGTGAGCATAATTTTTGTAATTTCGGGTGAGCCCTTTTCCTTGTAGCGCTCATATTTCAAAACCGACTCGTCTCCAAGGTTGATGGGTCCGATTGCGAACGGAAACTGTAAAATACGCGAAGCGCCCATGGGGAGAGTGAGCGATTTATCTTTCCCCTTAACGATGACTGCTTCGTCCGTTACTTGTTTTTCGATTTCGTCCTCAGTGCCCATTGCAAGGAATGTGGCTGCCAAGAACAAAACTAAAATAAGTTTCATGACTACTTCCTTCCTAAAACAGATCCCGTCACTCCGTTACCGGAACGACATTGCCGCCCTGAAAATCGTTGTATTTAACCGGTGCCGATCTTTGCGGTGCCGGTGGTTTGGGGCCTCTCACAAAAAAGGAATCTGGACCCATCACATCTTCCAAGGTTTGGTTCCGTTTGGAAGTAATGGTTCGGTCATCTGCGTTTCTCATTAAAAGGGTCAACGTGGCTCCATACGTTCCCATGACATAGGCAATGGTTTGTGCTTGTTCGGGAGTCACTTCCAAAGTAACCGTTGCATAATTCGCATCTGTTTTTGCATAGTTCAAGTTGTCGCGGAGCTCGGTTTTGTTTTTGGGGATTTCGGGGTTCTTGTCGTTCATCAATTGGCTGATGATCTGTTGATCCACTGCTCTGGGAGCTTCAGCTTGGATGGTTCTGCCCGAAGCCAAGACTAGAATGTCTTGGAGGAAAACTTTGACTTCATTCACTCGCTTATTTTTTCCGAATTGCTCGACGTCGTAATCGAAAACAGCCGCTAAATCGACCCGATTCCCAGGTCTCAATTGATACCCAACGGAACTTTTAATATTTACAGGTACTGAAATCGCTCTTTTGCCTCGAGTGATCTGGGTGTCCAGGCCCGAGTAGACGTTTTTTGAAATAATCTTGTTATCGAGAATAAATTCGCCTTTGCTGATGGGAATTGCAGCGACTGAGTCATAAACATCTTCTTGGTTTCCAATGCGGCCCGGGGGCAGAAACTTTGCCGGAACAGTCAAAAAAGTGATGTCAGTTGGCCGGATGGTTTCGTATTGAAGAATATCTCTTTTGGCCACCACGATATTTTCAGTGACTTGGTAATCCTTCTTTAACCGCTCATCCTCGCCAGAGATGTATTGCCAAACAAGGTACATCGCCAGAAAGGACAATCCGATGGATAGTAATGTTGCTCTTTTTTCCATAGCTCTCCACCAAAAGGTTACTGAGGAAACGATTGGCCTCCCCGATAGTCATAAAATCTGGGTTCATATTTGGGCAGCGGCGCCGGTTTAACTTTGCTGTCGCCCAAAGCGCTGTCCCTTCCAATAACTTGTTCCAAAAGAGTTGTCTGAAGAGGTACAGCGGCCTCATCAGCGCTATTACGAAGTGTTAAATACAGGGCCTGATCTCCAAAACCATTTTGAATGAGCACCATCTTCTCAGCTTCCGAGATAGGGAGTTGGAGTGTGATCGTATTGTAATTGTCGTCCGGTCGGGAAGTGGTCGAGGGATCCAAAACGGTCTGATACAAATCTTTTCTCCTTTGAGATTCGAATTCGGCTTCTAAACTACTCAGCACGGCTCGACTGACACGAGTGGGGACGCTGTGGACAACTGCTTTTCCAGTCGCTAAGACCAGTACGTTTTGAAAAGCTGTTTTTACTTCCACATAACCTCTAGGCCCGTTTCCTCCGAGTTGTTCTTTTTCGTACTTTGCTGAGACTAAAATATCGACTCGGTTTCCGGGACGGATCAATCTGCCCACTCCCGTGTGCGGAGCAATTTGTATGGTGACCGCTCGATTTTCTTTTTCAAGTTGCTTGTCCAAGACAGGCTTTCCCTCTTGCTGAATCAGTTTCGTCAGGGTGATTTGCTCACCGGGATAAATATTGACGTAGCTCGAACGGCCCACGATCTCTGAAAGAGAACCCGGAGGAACAGTTTGAGGTTGAACAAATTTTTTATTGATGGAAGCAGTGGTCAATTGATCCGGACGGATGAGGCCATATTCAGGGATATTCTCTTTTGCCACGACCACTTCCACTGTCTCCCCAAAGCCGCGCGTGATTTCAGCTTGTCTCATGCTCGTGTAGCCCGCTACCAGAGCCACTGCAATGGCAAGTGCAAGCACAGCAAGTAAGATGGTTCGATTCATTTAGTCACACCTCGGTTCACGGCAGATACCGACCGTTGTCTCTATACTGATCGGCCCTTTGACAATTTTTCTTTTGGGGGTATTTCGGCCATCAAAATTTTGGTACTGCACCGCAAGAAAATTGCGCGTTGCCAACCGACCTGCCGGGTCAGAGACCTTATCCACCAAGAACTTGGCTCTGTAATCAGCGCGTTGATAAAGATTCAATGCAGCATATTTTTGACCCACGTGAGCTGTTCTCATCGAGTAGTAAGCGTTGATGGTGTAATAAATGAGCCAAATCAAAAAGGGCAGCGAAAGTGCCATTTCGACCACGGCCTGGCCTTTGGAATTTTTAATGGGTTTTAGCATCCGTTATCCTCCATCCGGCTGACCAAGTCCCTCACATCGATTCCCAAGCGGCTCGTGAAGTCTTTGAAGAAGCCCATGCATTCGTCTAGGTTTGGGTCTCTACCCAAGAAACTTTCACTCGTTAGAGTAATCACGCTATCCACTTTGTTTTTTGCAAACAGGGGAGGGAGATAAAACAGATTTACATCGTAACTGACCCTGACACCCTCTGAGCGATTGGCTCTGTCTCCGGGATTTATTTTCGTAAATTCCAAATTTGAAATGTTTCTAACCAGCCCGCTGCCTCTGACCGGAGCTACGTAAGCTTCAAACACAGCTTGAGCTTTTGAGACTTGGCTTCCCGAATCTCCATGAGCCGCTTTGTAAGTTCGGGCGGTCATGAAAGTGGCGTAATCCATGTACTGGCTCAGAACCAGTACAAAAGCGAGACTCAAAAAGAAGACCAAAAAGAAAAATACGACCAAACAGATGATAATAAACTCAACCGCTGTTTGTCCTTTTTTGTTTTTAAGTCGTTTCAAGTTCATGTTCTCTTCTCAAAAATGCAAAGCTTTGAAGCGTTCAGGATCCGAGGGGTGTCCCTTTTGTCCGGGCTGTTTTTCGCTCTGGGAAAGTTCGCCATCTTTTGCCACACTCCCAAGTCTTTCCCGAATGTCCTCGAGCGTTTGAACAGTAAACTGGCCAAACTCCGGTAAAATGAAAAAAGCAGTCACTGCAGCGGCCAGAGTTAACAGCAAGTACTCAACGACCGATTGCCCTCGCTCATTTTTTAGTACAGGGACCATCCGCGCATCTCCGCTATTTTTAAAAATGAAAACGCACAAAGAAATGCCGGCGCAAAAGGGATTCGTGTCTTTTGAGGGCTTCGCCGAATGATTAAAACGACAAGTCCGGCAAAAGCACCCACTAAAACCGTCAGACCTGCCAATTTCAAAGTTTGAGAAGGAGTCAGCCATGCTCCGGCTGCCATGAGCAACTTTACATCACCAGCTGCCATGACTTGAGAGAAATAAAGCGGGAAGAAAAGTAGAACGGCTGCTCCTACAGCGAGAAGGGCGGAGCGAAAGTCTACCCACCCGAACGAGAATAAACGAAGGGCCAAGCCAGCCACCAAGAAAGGAAAAGTAGTGGCATTGAAAATCTTGCCCCAAAAAAGATCCGTGACACTTGCTATCAATAGCAAGGCCCAAACCCCAATTTCCAAAGCTCCGGCCATACGTCCCCCTACGTTACCTAAGAAGCCAGACGAGCCCTATGAACAGACGCTAACGAGCGAACTTTTCGCCCGTGCGTGTTTCCACCTCGATGTTTTTTTCGAGTTCTTGCAAGCCCTCGTTAAAAACACCGTTGAAGAAACTCACCAATTGCGCTGAGAAAATGGCACCAAAGGCAACCAAAAGAATGTACTCGACAGTGCTTTGCCCACGAGTTTTCTTAAGGGTGCCCCTAACGTCCATCATTCTCCCAACCGGGACAGCACTTTTTATCGTGCTGCGCCCTTCATGATGCCTGTAACAGTCGTGTTGATTTGATTGAAGATGTTATCCGTCAACAATCTAATCTTTTCTTGCATCTGCTTACCCAGCACGCTGATAACCACCACCACTACGGCAATGATCAAGAGGTACTCGACTGTTGTCTGTCCTTGTTCGTCTTTTAGGAATTGCTTTAACATGGTTGTTGCTCCTTACTTGTTGTTACACTCTCTAAGTAGTTATGACGCAACGTTCTATACTCTTAGTGTAGCAATTCTCCTCATTCAGGTCAAAACGGGACGTGACTTAAGTATTTGAAAATACATAATAAAACCCGTCCAACCTTTCTACAATCCGTCCCTTTCTTATCGGAAAACCCTGTATTTTCCATAAGCTAGAAATTTTGCTTTTTGTCAGCCGAGAGATCAGTCTTTTAAGGGGGTTAGCCAAGTGCCTAAAACGTCACTACATTTCCCTGTCTGAGTATGATACAGTGCATCAAAAAACAGGGGGCATTTGGGTTGGGATTGAATCGTATTCTGCTAGGGACCACAGCTATGGGTCTCGCCTTTCTTCTTTCAGGGGTTGGTTTCAAAGAAAACCGGGTAGCGCATCAGGAGAAAATCCCCACTTGTTCTGATGTGGTTCAGATCTTCTCTTGGGGCCAGAAAAATCACGGTCTCGTTCGGAGTCAATCGTTCGATTCCGACGTGGCAAAGAGAGTGGCCCGTCTTTTCTCGGAAAAATTGGACCCCAATTTCATTCTATTTACGGGAAGCGAAGTACAAGAGCTAATCGAGCAGGCCACGAAAAAATGGAAATTACTGATTCAAGAGAAGAACTGCGGAGTTTTTCGTTCGTGGTTTCAGCAGTATTTTGAACCTGCAAAAACGCGACTCTATTTAAAAACTGCCACTTGGTTGAAATCAAAATCTTGGCCCAAGGAGAAAAAACACCTGAAGGCAGTGTCGGTCAAATACCGCACCTTTTCCCACGATCTTGGCGAACTTGGCCAACGGCAAGAAAGATTTCTGGAGGCAAATGTTTTGGCTCGAGAGCAATCGGTGGCCTACAGGGAATATTTGAACGATATCCTTTTTCCAATGCCAATCGATTCGCAGACAACTTTGGCGAAAGCCATGTTAGGCGCTTTGGATCCTTACTCCACGTACTTTTCTGAAACGGAATTCAGTGACTTTTATGAGGAGCTTTCTGGAAAAACCGCAGGAATTGGGATTACTGTGGAGAAATCTCCAAAGGGTTTGAGAATTGTGGAGGTCGCTCCAAAATCTCCAGCTGAAAAAGCAGCCATTAAGTCGGGAGATCAAATCCTTGAAGTTGATGGAACCAATTTAGCAAAATTGAGTTTTCGGGATTGCGCTCAGCTCTTGAAGGGGGAAGATCAAACAGAAATTCTTCTGACGGTGGAAAACGAAAATGGAAAAGCAGATAAAAATCTGAAACGGACAACCCAGGTCTTCGAAGATAAAAAAGTAACCACCATGAAAGTCGAGACAAGAGCTGGAAAGAAAATGGCCTTGGTTTCGATCCCCAGCTTCTACGGGCGGGGTGGTTTGGGTGCTGAAAATAGCGAAGAAAAAAGCAGCTCCGAAGACTTGAGGGCTGAGTTGGATAAACTTCAAGAAAAAGAACCTTTGGATGCTTTAATCCTCGATTTGAGGGGAAATCCCGGTGGCTATCTTGAAGAGGCGATTGCAATGGCGGGTTTTTTCCTGGGACCCAAACCAGTGGTCGGAGTGAAGGATCGAAAAGAAATTCGAACACTGAAAGCAGAAGGGGTGTCTGACCCGATCTATACGGGTCCTTTGATTGTTTGGGTGGACGGAGAGACTGCCAGCGCGGGGGAAGTGTTGGCGGCGGCTTTGAAGGATTATCAGAGAGCTGTCTTGGTGGGATCCTCTTCAACTTTTGGAAAAGGGAGTGTTCAAAAGTTGATTCGGTTGAATGATCCTTTTTTGGATTTAAAGTTGGAGAGCGGCACTGGTGTTATAAAGCTGACCACAAGTTTGTTTTTTTCACCCTTGGGGCATTCTCCGGCGAACCGGGGTGTGAGGACTCATATTTCATTGGAAAATGACTCCAACGCGTCGGAGAAAAAAGAAACATCCAAACCAGCAATGAAGGTCGAGGATGTTAGCCCCATCCTGGGAGAATCGGAAGTTGAAGAGCTTCACAAAAATGAAAGCGACTTCAAGACCATCATTGAGTCCATCAAGGCGCAAGATTCCAATGAGCACCCAGCCGAAATGGCTTCTGTTTTTGAAATTGCCAATCAGGTTATTCGAATCAAGGCTTTTTGAACTGAATCACTTTATTTCGGCCTTGTTTTTTTGCTTCGTAGAGAGCTGAATCAGCTTGTTGGATCAGCTCTGTTTTTAGGTTTTCCGGGTTCAGACCTTCCTGCCACCCAATACTGAGTGTGGCGGTTCCTTGGCTTAGGGTGATCGGGATTCTTTTTCCCTCAAAAATGAACAGGGTCTTTTCAATTACTTTTCTGAATCTTTCGGAAAAAATAAGGGCTCCTGTTTCCGGGCAGTTGTTTAAGAGAACAATGAATTCTTCGCCACCGAACCGACCCGCATGATCCGTTTCTCTCATCATGCCCTTTAATGTGCTGGCAACTAATTTAAGAACATAGTCTCCCGCTTGGTGACCGTAAGTATCGTTGACTCTTTTGAAATGGTCGATATCACACATAACAATCGTCATCGGCCTTGAATCTCTCAGGGTATTTTTAACCGCTTTTGAAATGATATCTTCGATATGTATTTTGTTGTTTAGATTGGTGAGTCCATCGGTGACCGACACTTTCTTTTTCTGATCGTACTTTGAAAGCAGCTCGCTCTCAGCTGTAACGTTCCGCATGGTGATCAAAGCACCGACGACTTCTTTTGTTCTGGAGAAAATCGGAACCGCCCCAATAATCAACTGGAGTTCGGGGTGTGCTTTCGTGCTTCCAACCACTTCGTCCAATCTCAGTGATTTTTCTGTGGACATTGCTTGGGGTCCTGGATTCACTTCGGAGTTGAACCGCACTAAATCAGAAAGAGATCCGGACTTGAGGATCTTGCGGTGGGATTCGCCCACCAATTCGGTGAAAGCCAAATTGAAATCGACAACTTTTCCAGAAATGTCCACGACACAATAAGCATCCAAAAGCACTTCCAGAGTGCTTTTAAATTCCTCAAGCCACAACTCAAGAGGCGGGCTTAGTTTTAGAGCAGCATTTCCCATGTGTTCTATTTCTTGAAAGCAAAATATTGTCGTGGACTTCCATCAAGCTCCATCTCACCCGCCTGACATTTTGGGCAGGCAAAAGATTCGGAAATATTGGGGGGAGTCGCAGACAATTGCTCTGACTCAACCAAAACCAACTGTTCTGCTTCGCAATGATTGCAAATATAAGGAGCATATACTGAAACGACACTTGCGTGACCGCAAAAGCTTGGGATCATGCTCATTTGTCGGACAATCACCGGTGGGCATTCCACATAGAAAACCGGGCGGTCGGAATGGCTCTTCCAGAAGTTCACCCAACCCCGTATGCCCAGTGAGTTGATTCCAGTAATGCCAGAAAGGTTCAAGTAAAGAGGGCCCTGAGTTTTTTCAAGAGATGCGAAATCTGTGTCTTCGTCGATCACTCCTTGAAGGCGAATCTCTTCTTTTCCGTTTACAACCACTTTTTCCATTTTGAATTTGTCATTTTCCATTTTTTATTCCTCAAAAAAGTTGAAAGAGAATGAATCCGGATCAAATTGATTGGAATTGGCCAACCATAAAGAAAAACGGGTAAGTTTGCCGCGTTGAACAGAAATGCGGAGATGGCTTGCCAACTCAAATACCAAGTAAAGCCCTATTCCGGCCCCGGCATGTTTGTCATCAAAAGCGATATGAGATTTGGTCTGATGAACACAGCGATTAAAACACTTGGAAAAGTGGTCAAAAGTCAGACTACCACCATGATCTTCAACGACGACATGAAGGCCGCCGGAGTTTTCTCCAAAAAACACCCTGACTTCTTCTCCTGGAGCCAGAGTGACCGAACTCAAACGGTCATATTTATCCTCTTCCTTCTTGTTCTTATAGGCGTGGTAGAGTGAATTTGAGAGAAGCTCTTCCAAGATCAATCTTAATCGGTCCCTGTTTTGCGTTTTATATCCAAAGTGAGTTGTTGAGGCAATCGCTTCGAAACACTCGTTGCGCTTTTGGCTTTGTTTCAGAACCAAAGGCTTGGTTTCAATTCCGATCTCCCAAGGGTAACTGAGTGATTTCCCCAAAATTAGTTCCTGAGTAATTTTCCAGCATGGGTCGCTCGTGCCGAGAAGGGATGAGTGAACATGGCGCGTACCCTGCAGGATAACTTCAGCGCCTTCCTGTTTTGAGAAAAGGCCTGTCTTGACCCCGTCAATGCAGGATCTGTTTTTTGTTGAAGACAAGCTCATGCGGCTTTTGGCCTTTCAGAAGTAATGTTTGAGTATTGTTTTTTCCAGCCAAAGAGAACAAAAGTGATGTCGTCCTTTTGTGTGGCCCCTTGGGCGAATTCATCCAACGCTCGAATCAGCGATGTTTTAATTGTCTCCAAGGACTCATTGGCGATTGCGCCGAAAGTATTCTTAAGGGCTCTTTCCCCCCAGAGTTTTCCTTCAGGATTATTGGCTTCGGAAATGCCGTCCGAATAAACCAAGACCGTATCCCCGGGTTCCATCTGTACAGTGAGGCTCTCGTATTCAGATTGAGGTTGAAAACCCAAACGCTCACCGCGAACAAAGAGAGCATCTACTTTTGCCTTTTTTCCCATTCGTTCGCTATCGATGTTGTTTTTTCCTTTCACGTGGAAAGGTGCCTCATGGCCCGCATTAGCAAGAGTCAAAACCCCGGTTGCCAAATCCAATTGAGCCACACTCATGGTCATCAGCAGCTGTCCTTTGCAGGAGCGGTAAACGATTTCATTAATCCGTTTGAGCATTTCAGTGGGGGTCAAAGCAGAGCCGGAATGAAACTCGGTGAGTGTAGCGATACAGCTTTTTACCACGGCAGTAACAATTGCTGCGGGGGCTCCGTGTCCAGTCGCGTCCCCTAACAGAACTGTCAATTTATTATCCTTAACAAAAGCATCCCAAAGATCCCCACCGCACTCGGTTGCCGATTTGTAGAATGGAACCACTTCGGTGGCATCGATGCTTAATTTTGGCGGAGTCAGAATGGTGTTTTGAATAAGGCTGGCAGTTGCCAGTTCTTCTTCCATCCGGGCTTTTTCTGCGGTTTCTTTCAATAAGCTGACGATTTTACCGGTCATCCAATCAAAGGCAGTAGCCACTTGTTCGACTTCATCTCCCGATTGGATGTTGACTTTTAGATCGAACTTTCCTGTGCCAATTTCTCTGGCTGCAGTCTCCAGCTTTTTGATGTTCTCGGTGAGCTTGGCGGAGAAAATGACGCTGGCAATGAGTGCCAGAGAAATGATCAGAAGGCCAATTTGAAAAGATTGGGCTGTTAAAATACTGAGTGCTCGAAAAGCATCTGCTTGCCTGATTTGGGATACCAGGTAGACATCCCCGATCCCGGTATTTGCAAGATTTGCGAGATACAACTCGTTGTTCAACTGAACTTCCAAAGTCTCTCTGGGTAATAAAGTGGAGTTGTTTGAAATTCTCTTAAGTGCAGGATGAGAAAAAGGCTTGCCGGAGTAGGCCAAGAGTTGTTCCCCATCAGTATGGCTAACCAACTCCCCTTTTTTTGAAACCAAAAACAAAGTGGCCATATCGGATTGCAGGGTCTTCTGCAAAAAGTCCTGAGTGGTGTCGACCACGATGGAGGTTTCAGATGACGGGTCGCTAACCAGGTTTCCATTGAACACCAAAGTAAGAATGGGCTGCTTCTTGGGGTTCGAAGGCCCTGGAAGTGTTGCTGACCGATTGATCAACATCAAGTTGTCTTTCGTGTCGAGTTCGGCAGGAGTCAGTGCGCGGGCCTCTTCCAGTTGCTTCAGTGAATCCCGGTTAAGCCCCAGCTTCTCCAAAAGCATTTCATTAACATGCTTTCGGATCGGAGAGTATTTTCCTCCCGAAGCTTGATAAAAAGTGACGGCCAGAATTTCCTGGTTCAGACGGTCTGACAAGCCTTGGGTGATTTTGGAATCGTTTAACAGAGTGGATTCAGGCGATGCGAAGAGTCTGGGAAGAACGACCTGCAGTTCATCCAAGCGCCCCTTCAACTCCAATTTGATTTCGCTCGTGGTAGCTTTTAGAGTCTTGTTGTTTAACTCAAGAACAAAGAGTTTTTTATCTGCGAGAAAAGTTCTTCTAGTAAAAAAGAAAAAGGTCGAGATCCCACTGACAACCACCAGTAGAAAAACGATGAGTAATTTATATTTCAATGATAATCGCACCATGTATTAAATCCCCCCAAACAGGGCCCTCTGAAGACTTTTATCGGTAAAAGAGACCGAAAAAATGAAGTCACAATTCCTAGTAAAAAGTGGCTCAACGCGCAAAGGTCTTAAAAACGTTGGACTGTCTCAAAAACTCTTGATATCACTGGGGTTCTTTCAGAAGGGGGAGACCTTTGAGTTTATTCTTGTCTGGCCGCTCAAAATTGATACTGGCCTTCATGCTTCTACAGCAAGCAGTTTTTGGCCAATGCCAAGCTGATAAAACTTCTTTTCTAGCTTTTGGAGATTTTGGCATGGGGACTCCCGAGCAATATCAGGTTGCTCAATCCATGGTCGATTTTTGCAAAGAGAATCGTTGCGATTTTGCAACTTTGTTGGGAGACAACATTTACCCGTCCGGAGTTCAATCCGCTTATGATCTGGATTGGAAAACAAAATTTGAAGAGCCCTACAAGGAGCTTCAACTCGATTTCTACCCGACTTTGGGAAATCATGATTATTTTGGGAATATTCAAGCCCAGCTGGATTATTCCAAAGAAAACCCGCACTGGATGTTTCCCGCCCGGTATTATTCTTTTGTTGAGTGTCTGGCGGAATTTTTTGTGATCGATACTGAGAATTTCGATGAAGAACAGATTCTTTGGTTGAAAGAAAATCTGGCCACTTCAAGATCTCATTGGAAAATTCTCATCGGACACCGGCCCATTTTTTCCCATGGTGGTCACGGAGACAGTGAACGCTTAAAAAAAGATTTGTTGCCGGTCATAAAAAATAAAGTTGATTTTTATTTGTCGGGTCATGATCACGATCTTGAGTACATGAAAAAAAACTACAATCCAGATTTTGTTGTGAGTGGTGCAGCAGGGGAGACTCGTCCCGTCGGAAAGGGAAAATCGACTCTTTTCTCAGAGAGCAGTGTGGGCTTCGCCCATCTGGAGTTGAGTTCTCGCACAGCTTTGGTCCGATTCATTGGCAAGAACGGGAGGGTTCTGTTCCTGCATTCGAAGCTTTCTGGAAAAAAGCATTAGGGCTTGGAGCGGGTGTTTGACAGCTCTCTTTGTTCCTTCAACTTTTGATTCAGAAGCAGGACATGAAGTTGGTATTCGTCGCTGAGAGATTTGTTGGCCACAGAGATGATGGTTGAGAGTTGTTCCACCATCTTGATGAGTTGTTTTGTCTTTTTCAGTCGCTGGATGTCGAGTTTGCTTTGTTCTTTTTTGGATGTTCCCGCCGGGATTGGGAACAAAGTGTCTTCGTTCATTTTTCCCAATCCCGACTCTATGATCTTCAAGGTGGATTCTGTTTCTGATTGGCTCAGTTTAAGGATCGCAGGATCAGCCAGAGCCATTTGTTCCTTGATCTTTTTGGGATAGGACAAAGCCGTGTGGGTTCCGGCGAGGACTTTCATCACTTCCAAATCCTTAGGCCCCGGAAAGGCTTTGATTCCCCGGTTGTACTCGTCCAGAAACTCGGTAAAGGTCAAAAGAACATTGGTAGCTTCCAGGGCCAAGAGATTTGAAGCAAGTTTTCGCTCCATTTGTTTGGCCAAAACAGGGCTTTTTCTGAGGTCCTGAAGAAAGGTCTCCTCTTTTTCGAGCCGCTTTCGCTCCGTGATGATTGCGTTGGTTAAAACGGGATCAGCCAAAAGCTTCCCCTTGTCTTTGAACTCGACTGCGTAGGCTCTTTTTCTGTCTTTAAGGAGTGTCCGGACTTCCTCAGAGATCCCATCAATTTTGTTCTCAAGAACAACCAATCTCTGCAAAGTGGAAGCGTGCAGAGCTTCGTACTTTTGAAAAAGGGTTGATTCATCTGCCCCAATTACAGCTACAGCCAGGAAGATAAGGCTTGTAAACATGATCTAAGCAGCTTTTGTGGAAGGGAGTTCAGAAGGTTCAAAACCCAAGAGCCTGTCCTCATTTTCGGTAGCATACATTCCAGAATCTTTGGGAATGATCAGTTTCTGATCGATGAGTTCTTGGATCCAAGTCTCGACTTCAAATTTTGGGTAATTGATCTGATTTGATACTTGAGAACCCTCCAAAGAGAACAATCTTCCTTGGGGGCCTTTTTCGCCTTGACCCGCAACGAAGTGTACATACTGTAAAAAGCGTTTTCGGGGATCGTAGCCTTTTAGGATCTCGTTGAGATGCTCTGACTTGGTTTGTCTGGCTACCAAAGTCTTGAAAGCCTTCTTTAACAGAAGGGAATAGAGTTGGGGGGCTTCTGTTTCCAGCTGGGCAAACTGGTGGGGTCCCAGCTCCAACAGCGTTGTGGGGGTAAGCGCAGTTGCAGTAGCGGTTCGGTGAAAGGGTTGCTCTTGGAGCAGGGCTTTCTCGCCAATGAATTCCCCGGCGCCTACTTTTACCAAGCTCACGCATTGATTCTCGCTCTTGCGAGTCAGTTCCATAGCTCCCCCCAAAACGAGAATGACCGTATTGGCTAAATTCCCTTCGGAAAAAACCACATCTCCTTTGTCAAATACCCGTATGAGTTTCTTCAACAACGAGTTCTTAATCAAACTATCAAGTTTCATGAGAGGCCCTTTCATCCTGTTATTGGATCGGTTGAAAGGGCTTCGTTCTTGAGTCTTGGCCGGCTTTGGTTGTATGCTCCCAACCACCCCATGCCGTCATCAACACATAGTTCAAAGCCGCGCCGTACCGAGGCCTTGGTCCGCTTGCGAGAAAATCTAACAGGTCGAAATTTATTAGATTTGGCCAATCAGTATCAAGTCCCCATTCAGTTCGGCTCCAAAAAAAACAAAGGCTGGGTGGGGCAAACAATCGAGAGAGCCGCTGGGTTGAATACCAGTAATGAGGCAGGTCCGGATGGAGCCGACTTTGAACTGAAAACGACAGAAGTTTCTTTTAGCGAAAATCACTGGGTCCCTAAAGAGACGCTGAAGATCACACAGCTCAACCCGCAACAAATCTTGGAAGAGGAGTTTGAGACCTCCATTTTTTGGAGGAAACTGGGATGTTTATTGATCGTGGCCTATGAATCGTCTTCACCTGATTTAATTCAAGTTCGGAAAATGACTTCGGTACAGATCAAAAACGAGAAACTCATTTTGGAAATCAGAAGCTTCTGGGAAGATGTTCGTCATACTGTCTGCTCGGGGGAAATAAAAGACCTGATTAACATGGGTTCATCAGCTGGTTTGATTCAACTCCGGCCTCTTGGGGACGGAAAACAGAGAAGTCTTTGCCCAATTACTGGAGATACTTTTCCAGCCAGAGCTTTTTATGGAACCAAAAAACTGCTCAATTTTCTTTTGAATGAAGAATCTCTCTAAGCTTTGAAATCGAAACATTGTACTTGAGTGCACAAAACTCACATTTAACTTCAATATCTTCGCCCTTGAGGACCATTTCACTTAAAGTTCCTTTGCCCATCAAGGACAAGGTGCGTTCCACTTTTTCCATCGAGCAACGGCAGGTAAATTTGACGGAGTGAGGGTGATCCACGCACTTGAGCGGGCTTGGATGGAGGTATTCCCGAACGATTTCTTCCGGAGAAGCGCCATCCAAAAGTTGCTTCGACAGTGGAGTGGCTTCTTTTGCTCTTTGCTCTAGAGTACTAATGGTCGAATCCGGAGCTCCGGGTATCAGCTCCAACAGGACTCCTCCCGCCAACTTGACCCCTCCATGCTCGTTAAGAGTGACAGTTAATGAAACCACCGAGGGAATTTGATGGGATTGTTGCAAGTAAAATGCGAGATCTTGGGAAATTTCACCGCTCACGATGGGGACAATTCCCGTTTGAGGTTGTTTTTGAAAAGGAAGCGTTCGACCAACAATCAAAAGCCCTTCTCCAACAGCCGATTTCAGATTTAGTTTTTCCGCAGACAAAGCACTTGGAGGAATTTGTGGGTTCGAGACGTAGCATCTTGCATTTCCTTCGAAGGAACACTCCGCATACAAATGCCCCAGAGGGCCGTTCCCTTCCAAACGAACGGATAGAGATTGATTCTCCCATAATTGACTGGCCATGAGGATGGTTCCTGTGAGCAAGCGACCAATTGCAATAGTGGCCAGCGGATCCGTCCCTTGTCGTTGAGCTACTTCCTGACATAATGAAGTCGAATTAAAAAACGACGCCCGTACGGCCAGATCTTCCGTGTAAAATTTAAAAACTTTGTCCATCCCCTTTATCTTTTATCAGATGGGCAAGTTCCTGTCTCACAAATAACTTTTTTCTTGGGAAGGTAGGGGCGGACCATTCTGGCGAAAACAAAGTACCCAAAACGAAGAAAAGGCTTCGACACTTTGTTGTCGCAGACCGAGACAAGCCAACGATACTGTGGGATGTGTTTCCAGATTTCAATAAAGGAATCCACCCCTTTTATCACTTCTCCTTGGGCCGTTTTTACATGCATTTTGATTTGGACTTCGTGAGGATCCAGCCCTTCTTTTTCAGGGCTGAAATGGGGGTCCGCAATATTCACAAATTCCAAGGAATCACATTTCAGTTTTCGATAATGTTCAATCTCTGCTGAGCAAAGATAACAAGCTCCATCATAAAATATTCTTAATGAGTTATTCATTTTGCTAATAGCCTGTCTGCTTGTTCCAAGCGGTGATTGACAGTCCTCGTCGGTAGGTTTGCAAACGAGAAAAATTCATCCACTGGTTGCGGCAGCCACTGACATCTTATGAGGAGATTTTTTTTTTGCCAGGTCATTCAGAGCTGATTGAATGTCCGCAAACTGAAACTGGTACCCATTCTGCTGGGCCGTTTCCGGGAGAACCCTCTGGCTATGAAGCACAAGCACCGAAAGCTCGCCCATGGCCAACTTGATTGCAAAGGCCGGGGCAGGCATGAAAGCTGGGCGGTGAACCGCTTTTCCGAGAGCCTTTGAGAATTCAGCATTGGTGACGGGTGCGGGAGCAACGGCATTCATGGCTCCACGAACCGATTCATTCTTCAGAGCAAAAACCAACATCCCTGCGACATCCCGCACATGGATCCAACTCATGTATTGATTCCCACTTCCTACGGGTCCGCCGCCACCCAACTTGAATAGCGGGAGCAGTTTGGCCAATGCTCCCCCCTCGCGGCCCAAGACGATCCCAATTCGGGGAGTAACCAATCGAAAGGAAGGATCCAATTTTTGAGCTTCTTGTTCCCAAGCTAGACAAACGTCCGCCAAAAAACCATTTCCGGGCAGGGATTTTTCATTAAGAACGTCACTGCCACGGTTTCCATAAAATCCGATCGCTGAAGCACTAATTACTGTTTTGGGTTTTTTACCCTTGAGAGAGTTCAAAGCAGAAACGAGATTTCGGGTTCCTAAAACCCGGGAGTCCATAATTTTCTTCTTCTGTTTTTCGCTCCATCTTTTGTTGGCGATTCCTTCTCCGGCCAAATGGATGACTGCATCGACTGATTCCAAAACTTTTTGAGGCGCTAATTCCGATTCAGGATTCCAAGCATGAGCTTCGATGGCTGCTCCTAGCGATTTCTGAGCACTTTGAACATTGCGGGTCAGAACCACAGGGGTGATTCCGTCCTTTAACAGCGCTTCCAGCAAATACTTTCCAATAAACCCAGTAGCTCCCGTAATTGCGACTCTCATACTTAATCTCCTTAAGAAAGATTGTATAATAAACGTATAATAAAAATCAAGGGAAAACTGGCGTTTTCAGGGGGGGTATGTTAGACATAATGTATACATGGCAACGATCAAACTAAAATCGGTTGCAGAAATGTTGGGAGTTAGCCCCCACACGTTGAGAGCTTGGGAAAAGCGCTACGGGGCTGTTAAGCCCGATCGAAGTGAAAGTGGGCGACGAGTTTATTCTCATGAGGAAGTACAACGCCTGCTTCTTTTAGGAGAACTGGTAAAGCAAGGCCACAGCATCAGCCAAATAGCACACCTTTCTGACAAGAAACTAAGCGGCTTGAGCGCAAAAAAGACTTTGATAGAAGGGGGTCCAGTACAAGAGCTTTCGCTTCGCCCGCAAGAGCATCTCGAAGCGATTTTGGAGGCTCTTAAAAAGTTTAACTTGGAAGCTTTGGATAAACAGCTGGACTGGGCAGCGCTTTCCTTGGGCTGCCGGGAATTCACTTTGGAAGTGGTCGCCCCCCTTATGAAAGAAGTGGGAGTTCTTGTTCTGCAGAAGAAAATGTCCATTTCACAAGAGCACGCACTTTCTTCGATTTTGCGAAGCCATTTTTCCGAAGCTCTAAAAGTCTTGCAAAACCACCAGACTTCGCTGGGCGCAAAATTTTCCGGCCCTCTTCTTCTTACGACTCCAGAGGGAGATCAGCACGAATTTGGAATTCTTTTGGGAGCCGCTTTATGCGCTAACATGGGGGTCCCCGCTTTTTATTTGGGGCCGAGTATGCCTGCTCAGGATATCGCTGAATCAGTCCGGCGATTAAAAAGTTCGGTTGTCATTTTGGGAAATCTTCCAACGGCAGATCCTCAACGAGAGCAACAGCTGAAACAGTTTTTTGAAGAGCTCGACAAAAAACTGCCTGCCCCTGTGGAAATCTGGATTGGGGGGGAAATCTTGCCGGGCTCGCAAAATTTCTCCAAATCGAGAAGAGTCGAATTTTTGTCCAACCTCAGGGATTTTGAATCTATGGTCTTTCGGTGGAAAAATAGCCCTGTATTTAAAACCCCTTAGCAACCCCTAAAACCGGTGACCAAAAACGGCAGTTTTGTTTTTTCTCTGATTTACTAAAGCACTTGAAAAGCTTCTGGAATATTGCTATGCGTTACCTCTGATGGAGGTGTTTCATATGAAACTTAGTAAAACTTTCGCAGCGCTTGCTGTATTGGCAATGGCTGTAGTGAACAATGTTCACGCGGATCAAATTGACAACGAAGCTCACGAATTAGCTCAGGCTCCTGCAGCTGTTCTCGTGAAAGTGGACCAAGATGCAAAGAAGGTTCACGTTTATCGTGTGGATTCCTTGGATGCTCGAGTGAAAGCTCGAACCATGGATGAAGCTACGATGAATGCTTATGCATCAACCATTGCAGTCGATGCCAATAAAGTCGGCGAAATGGATATCGTTACTTCCACAAGCGAACTCGACAACGAAGCTTCCACCCAAGCTTGGTGGTGCCGTTGGTGGGGTTACGGTTGGGGCGGCTACGGCTGGGGCTGGGGCGGATATGGCTTCGGTTACGGCGGCTACGGCTACGGTTTCGGCTACGGCTGGGGCTGGGGACGTGGTTGGGGCGGCTGGTACTGGTAAGAATCAGCCTCTCGTCAGTCTAATAAATTAAAGAAGGCACTTGTCGGGATAAAACCCGCGGGTGCCTTTTTTTATGGGGAAGGGAAGAAAAATGAAAAAACTATTATTTGTGGTGGCGATCGGTTTGGGGCTTCAATCATTTGCCGCGGTAAAGTTGGTAGATGGGGAAAAAATGCGCGCTTTTTACGGCGTGAACCGGTTTCCAACGGATCGAATTTCTCAAGTCAAAATCGCCGTTATTGATAATGGTTTTTTGGGGTACCAAGCAGGTTCTGGACAATTGCCTTCATCTGCAGTGTTGGTTGAAAAATATGACCCAGAATTCATTAAGAAACACAATCTGGGAAACCCTGCTTACCACGAAAACATGGGGCAAACCGAACACGGCCTTCAAATGGCTGAGATTGCTTGGGCTTTATCCGGCGGAAAAGAAGAAGGGCCTCAATTCTACCTCCTGAACGGAAACGGCATCACGAATTTTAGACGGGCGGTACGATACGCCATTGAAAACAGGGTCGACATCGTCCTTTACAGCCAGAACCGGGAATGCTGTGGAAATTTTGATGGGGGCGGATTCATCAACCAAATTGTGAATGAAGCCACTGCTCAGGGAATTCTTTGGGTGAATGCCGCTGGAAATTACGGAGGCCGAGTATTCAACGCCAATGTTGTAATGGATGAAGAAGGGCTTTTGTACTTTGGCAACCGTTCACGTCTTCGACTTAAGAGCCATGTAGATGAAAATCCAGCTCAGATCATTTTGAGCTACACCGGGGGTTGGGACTCTGAAACCCAGGGGACTGACAAGGATATCGACATGTTTCTTTATGATCCAGAGGGCAACCAGGTAGCCAAAGCAGATCTGAAACAGGTTTTGCAGAAAGACAAATTGGAGTCTGGGGAAACTTTTCTCGCGAGAGAAAGAATCAACTACACATTTGCCAGAAAAGATGGCGATTATACTTTGGAGTTGAGAGCTAAATCGGGTGCATTCACAGGCAATGATCACGTTCGAATTGTTGTGATCCCTCAACGAGAACCGATTCGAATGGGCGACAAATCAAAGCCTGTTGATCCAGTCCAATTTCTGGATGCTACTCCCGGGTATGAAGTCATGGTGCCAGCAGACAACCCAACTGTGCTGACGATTGGTGACATCAACTCTTATTCGGCTTCCGGGCCCAATATGAGAGGGGATGAAAAACCCGATTTTCTGATGGAGCGTTCTGAAGCAAGCTTCTCAAATGGGAGTATCTCTTCCGGCACTTCCAATGCAGCAGCTCTCTTTGCAGGAATTGTGGCGATTTTAAAAGCTTACAACCCTTCATTGCACCGGCATGATCTTTTGCGGTTTGTGAAAAACAAAGCCCGTGTTCCTTCCGCCCCTTCAGATGAAAAACTGAAAGTGGTTCCCGTTTCTGATTTGCCTCAGAGTTTTTCACGACTTTTGAAAGAGCTTCACCGTGAGCTTCAAGGGGCACCTTCCATGGCTGGGCAGTATCCCAGTGGGCGGTTTGCTTTGGGACTTCCAATTGCACCGCTTGATACTTTCAAATTGCTTTGCGGAGAAGTCCCAGCCGGGCACCAAGCATTCCAAGAGGCCAAAGGAGATGCGGAATATTTCATTACTTTCAATCGAGGAGTGAAAGATCCTGTTTGTTACGGGCGAGGGGAAGCTCTTTGCTGTATCAAGAATCCAAGCGGCATGGTGCCTTATTTTCCTTGGGATTATTCAGGCCGCGACGAAAGAGAATATTTGCATCTAAAGAAAATTCGACGCGTTTCCGGAGCCTTGGGGGATGGAGCTTATACCGAGGTTCCCGCCAACAAAGTGTGGAGAACTCCCAACCCTCGCGAAGTGGCGAACTAGTAAGAGTTGTAATAATTCTGTTGCAAGGTTTGGTACTGTTGAAAGAGAGTTGGGTTTTGCGAAATCATGACTTTGTTCAGACACGTGGTTAAATCTGCCAGCGCGTTTTGAAAGTTGCCTGAAAAGCGAGGGTAACTGTTGTAACGAGCCACACATTGTTGTGGATCCGTAACTGTGGCTGTATTTGAAAGGCCGAACAAATCTACCCCAGATGCGGGGCTATTAAAATTTAGCCCTGCATCTGGAACCGATGTGTTACTGACTACTGGACTCCCCGTCGGACCGGAATAAAAAGTATTGCTGCTCTGGCTGCCAAAAGGCAATCCTGATCGAGCAGAGGTGTTGTTTGTTCCCGAAGTTGGGACTTGGTAGGGAAGCGAGCTGTTCCCACACGAAACCAGCGTTAAGCAACCAATCACAATAAATATTTCTAAAACAAATTTCATTATCTTGCTCCTGGCGGTCGCGCGACTGTGAACTGGGCAGCACTTGCTTGTTGCCTGCTGATAGCTAAGTAAGTCGCAAACATTTGATTGATATAGTTTTGCCGATAGAGTTCGGTTTGATAAGCTTGCAATTGTTTCATCTGATCCGTTCGAGCTTTGATAACATCGTTGTAGCATTTCACGAGAGCTTGCCCAGCTCCCCTGAAGACATCATCACTGCCAATTCCCATTTGAAAGTAGTTGCCGGCTTGCTGGCTGATGGATTGAAAACAAGTATTCAAGTACCCAAAGTCTTGGGCTGTCTGGCCAAGACTCACTTGTGAGCTTGGAAGTGACGTGACAGGGCTTGCCGAAGTGTTCTGATTCACAGAAGCCGATTGTCCGGAAGAAACCCAAGGCACTACTTGTGGCAAAGAGCCTGCGCCGTACCCATTGATCAGGGATTGTTGGTACCCTTGATCTTGAGTTTGTTGCGAGTAGTAGTTCCCTAGTTGGCTTTTCGCTCCGCATGCGGAGACTAAAAGAGCGATTAAGCTTGAACTGAAGATGTTTCTCAAAGTTGCCATAACCTGGTTGCTTTCTCGTTGTTGGAGTTAGGTTCTGCAAGGAGGGAGCCAAGAGAATACAGGCAGGATGAACGGGAGCTCGAGCTGGAGAGTGCCCAAAATGAAAACAAAAGCACCAAAAACAGCTTTGTGAATACAAGCAAGATCAACAGGTTAGAGGCCGCTTTAGCCTGCCATGCTTAAAGATTGCACAACTGTTCTGGGACTAGTGGTGTGGTAAAATAGGATTTCATGACTCGCTCCCAACCCGCACATGAACCCCTTTTGGATGGGGTTCGAGGCTTGGCCATTCTCTTGGTAATCTTTTTTCACTCCTCTTTAATCCCAGTTAAAAACTCGATGGACAAAATTCTTCACGGTGCAGCTTTGGGGGGCTGGGCGGGCGTTGACCTGTTTTTTGTGTTGTCTGGATTTTTGATTACGGGGATTTTGCTGCGAACCAAAGAAGCGCCCAACTTTTTTTTCAATTTCTATATGCGCCGGACTTTGCGTATCCTGCCGCTTTACTATCTTTTCTTGATTCTGGCTTTCTATGTCGTGCCGCAAACAGTTCAATTTGGATTCACTTACTGGACGTTTCTGTCCAATATTCTTTTAGGAAGGCTGGGGCAGTTTCAATCGCCCGTTCTCGATATTACTTGGTCGTTGGCTGTAGAAGAGCAGTTTTATTTGCTCTGGCCTTTGGTGGTTTGGGCAACAAAAAGAGAGAAGCTGGAGAAAGTAGCAGCCCTCTTATTTTTTCTCAGTTTGGGAACCCGATTGGGATTGTTTCTGAGCGGTTCCAATGCCATGAAAAATTATGTCCTTTTGATTTGTCGGATGGACAGTCTTTGTGCTGGGGCTTGGCTGGCTTGTCGGATCCAGACTTTGAGTCCGGGCTTTCTCAGAAAAATATTTTTTAGTTTTTTGGGGATTGTAGCTGTTATTTTTGCGATGGATGTAGGTGTACTCAGCCCGATAATGCGTACCGTCGGCTACTCGGCCAATGCGGTATTAGCGGCCTCTCTGATTGGGTGCTTGTGCAAACCAGAGCCTTTCTTTCTTAAATCTTTGTTCGGCTCCAAGTTCTTAAGACTCTGCGGCAAGTATAGTTTTGGAATGTATTTATTTCACATGCCCCTGATCCATTGGATGTATTCCCAAGGCCAAACCTTTTGGATGGGTTTTCCCATTCAAGTTTTGTTTCATGTTCTTTCAGCTTTAGGGACTCTATTGGTTGCAATGCTTTTCTACCATGGTTATGAAAAACACTTTTTGAGATTGAAAAAATATTTTGAAAACCAGCCCGAGCTTGTAACGGCTCTCGCGTCCTGATATTCTTTTCTGACTTGTTTTAAAACTCAAGAAAGCAGAGGCCGTTCCATGATCCGACTTTTCATTTTGGCTCTTATATCCGCGTTACCCCTTTTCGCTGAACAAGGCTTGTCGCAGCAGGATGCACAGTTTTTACAGATGATGCAGCAGAAAGCTGAAGCCCAACAACGAGAAGACGAATTCAAGAGTCCAAAAAAGCCCAAGCTCTCAAAGGATCGGGCTGTTTTGGGAAGCTTATCCTCCCCAATTATTATTGTGGCCTATTCGGATTTTCAGTGCCCCTATTGCTCCCGAGGAGCCAATACGATCGAAGAAGTAAGAAAAAAATACGGAAAAAAAGTGGCTTTTGTTTTTAAGCACTTGCCCCTGCCATTTCACCCCATGGCCCAGCCAGCAGCTGAATACTTTGAAGCCATTGCTTTGCAAGATCCTGCTAAAGCCTACAAATTCCATGATGAGGTTTTTAAAAATCAGAAAGAGCTTCAATCAGGTGGAGAAAATCTTTTGTCCAGCCTTGCGAAAAAAGTTGGCGCCAACATGGAGCGGTTAAAGACAGATTTAAAAAGTCCCAAAATTAAACAGCGGATTGATGAGGATAAAGAAGAGGCAAAATCTTTTGGCATTTCGGGAACCCCTGGCTTTATCGTTGCGGGGGTGACCCTAAAAGGAGCCTACCCGATTGAGTCCTTTGAAGAGATCATTGAGAGAAAAGTAAAAAAATAAATAAAATCAATATCTTATGACAGCCACTCGGTGACGAAAATTGCAGTCTAGACACGAAGCGTTAAATCCGTATTCTACAGCGGAGTTTATAACTCTGATTGGGGGGATTCGATGCGGTTTAATACGCTTCTACTCGGACTCGCTTGTCTGGTGTTAACCGGAGGGTGCGGTAAGTTTTTCTCAAATGATAGTGAATACGATGCCGATGGCAATCCAACTAATGTGGCTGCCGGGGGTTATTTTAAAGTCGATTGGCTTGAACGAAGCTTTTCCTCAAGAGGACTGACTCGCTGTCAGTTCAATGCAGCTCAGAACGGGCTAGGGGTCTTGGAAGTCAGTTTCCAAGATTCAGAAACTGATTCAGAGCTCAGACTTGTTTTATCCGGATTAAACCCTCAGAATAACCAACATCAAATCTTGGGCGCAGGCCGAACCAGTGGTGGGAGTATTCTCCTCAAGTCTGGCGGAGATCAAAGGCTTAATTCCTACAAGAACCAAAGCTCAAATGGGCGGGGCAACTCTACCCAATGTCTTATCCGAAACCGGGTGCAGGGAAGAGCCGTAGAAATCGCATTTGAGTGCTCGAACCTTTTTAATGATTATGGCCAGCCCAAGAATGCCTCGGGCGAGGTTCGGTGCATGTCCGAACAATACACTTGGGAAGATTAGCGAAGAATCTGGATTGATTTATTCTTGGACTTGGCTAAATTCTTTCTGAGTGGTGATTCATTGAAATTGGGTAGGCTTTTTTTAGGTTTCGCTCTAGCAATCACGGTTCAAAGCGTTGCTTTGGATTACAGTGATATGGAAGCTATTTTTCGTTCCTCTCAAACACCAAAAGCAGAAAAACTGGTTGGCACTTGGGTGGGGCGTTGTGTTCACCAAGTGGATCCCTTGCGTCTTTGGCCCGCCTTTTTTCAATTCAGGAAATTGGATAACGGGGGAAAGGGGTTCGACCTCTACAGCCAATCCCATACTTGGTTTAATCAACAAACCGAGAAATACGACCAATACACAATGAAAGAATTTTCTACCGACCCCCAAGTCCAGCGATGGTTGGATCAAGAGCAATGGACCCAAGTGTTCTACGAAAACGGTTCTCTGGTTAACCACTTTCAGTTTCCCAACTCCACAGCTGTTCGAGCCACAAGGCTCTATAAAGATGGGGTGGGGGAACACATTGTGATTGCTTATTCACAGGGCCAGAAACTATCGGACTTTCCGGCCAGCTACTGTTTTTTTAATGTGAGACTTCCCAATCAAAGAGAGAAAGAATGAATAGAATGAACAATGCCTTGGTTGCTTTAAGTGTTTTTGTTGCATCCCATGCCTTTGCTGACTTGAAAGTGGTCCGATGGACTGGCCAAGAAGATACCGATGCAGAGTTTGGCCATGTTCTGTCTTTGGTAAACGAAAAGACCGGGCTTAGCCTGACAAAAGAAGATTTTGTTGTGGTGGAAGAGAGGCCCTTGGCGACCAGCCATTTTGTGATGTACGGCCAACAGGCGGGAAATGTTCCCATTCATGGTCAAGTCATCCGGGTGTGGAGCCGTTTGGACAATCGCCAAACAGTTCAAGTGGAAGCGCATGTCGATGAGCCGATCCCTCAAAGAGTGGTCCGCACTTGGTCCAAAAAAGCCGCACCCACTCCGCAGGCCCTGCTTGATACTGTCAAAAAGACGATTCAAAAAACCTCCGACGATACTGAGATTCGGGACATGAGCTTGAAAGATGAGTGGCTTAACCGGCAATTGGTAAAAAGCATCAGAGTGAAGGCTAAGAGGGGATACCATCAGATCTCTATTTCAGTTTCGGATGGCCGGGTGGTTAAATCTGTTTACCAGCCTTTTCCTTTTGCAGATGAGTACTTGAGTGTTCCAGCCTTGGTTTACCCGCTTTGGGAAGAATATGAAAACGTACCCTTGAATCTCGGAGGCCGGGTAGCCGGTGAATTAAAGTACCTCAAAACAAAAGTGCGCGAAGCAGGAAACAATCCCTACGAGCTGCTTCAGAAAGAAATGAAATATTTGGAAAGTATGTTTGATCCCATCAAGGGGTTAACGGAAGAGGGGCGAAAAGAAGGCTACTGGGCCATGTCGTATGTTAAGAATCAGGCCAATCAAATTTATGAAAAACTCCCTTTGGTACCCAATTCATTCAACGAAGGCGTAATCCTCGAGGGAAAATACACGACTGTGAATTACCATCCCTCTGTGCAGTCTCTTACTGGCATTAAATTCAACTTGAAGCGGTCCTCTCAGTTTCGACCCAATTGGGTTGTGGTGGATCACGATTCCGAAATGATGGAAATGGTGCCTGATTCCGGGCTTCTTGGAAGACCCCTCTTATCCGCTACCGATGCTTACTCTCGATCTGCAAGACGTTTGCCTGAACACTCAGCTGTCGAATACATCAATGATGGCTTTGATGAAGTGCAAGTTTATTGGGCTGTCACCCAGCTTTTCGAATCGCTTCGTCCAATGGGATTTACGGATCCTGAGTTATCCACCCGGCCATTCCATGCTTATCTCTACGATACCGATATTTCGATGAAAGATAATGCCTACTACACCGACGATACGATCAATTTCACGACTTACTCCAGCAAAACTCACAACATGGCTCGAGACAACACAACCATTTGGCATGAGTTGGGCCACGGTCTGATGGACCGTTTGATGGGGGACCATTTGAATTTGGCCGATACAGGGGGCTTGAGTGAGGGGATTGCTGACTTTGTTGCTGACTTGGTCATTCGGGACGTAACAAAAGGCCAAGATTTTGTTGGCTCCGACCAACTTAGAATTCTCAATCATACAGGATTTTATTTGACCAACGAATCTCATGACGATGGGGAAGCTTATGGAGGAACTCTCCATGACATTTTGCAAAAAGCCATGGAAAAAGAGGGACTGTTGGGACTCCAAAAAGTCACTGATCTGACTTTGGAAGCGATGAGGTTTACACGGAACCATCCAGAGTTGACAGCTACCGAGTGGTTTTCCCATCTGCTTTTTGCAGATGATTTGGGGCATTTACCGCTCAGGCGCCCTGGAGAGCTGCGAGCAACAATTGAGGAAGCTTTAAACGGCAGAAACTTCAGTTTGACCGGGGCCGCCACAGCTGACTTTAAATTGATGAATGGACAACAAGACATCAAATCAACCGGGTACGGTTCTAGGGCACAACCCCTTCCTGTAAAGCTGCGTCCCGGGGAGTCCAAAGATTTTCAATTGCGTGTGCAATTAAAGAGCAGTGAAACTTATTCTTTTAAATACCCAGTGACGATCAAAGTTCAATTGCGTCAAGCACCCATTCAGGGCGCAGTTCACTGGAACAAAGAAAGTGATGAGCCTCACGAATACGTTTTAAGAGATGAGAAGGATACTGCAGCAATTCCATTAACCGTTACTGGAACTTGTGATGAAGTAAACCGGCCTGATGGTAGCTGTGTTGACTATGCCTATTTTCAGATCTGGGGAGCTGGCGAAAAAGACGAAGCCCAGGCGAAAAAGAGGTTTTATGTGCGGGTGATTCCTCAGCAGTGATGGTAACATTTTAGCTTATGCACCCCACTGAAAGCCGGCCTCAACTTCAAAAGGTTCTGGTTTCATCTGTCCTGTTGGGCATTCTGATTTTCTTTATTTGGCCCTACTTGTGGGCCATCCCCACTGGAATTGATGATTCCATGATTACAGCGAGACATTCGGAAAATCTCGCAAGGGGAAATGGGCTGGTCTTTAGCCAGGGGGAAAAGGTTCTCGGGACCACCACCCCCTTGTGGGCTCTGATCAGTCACTGGATCTTCTACATCCCATTGAACTCCACCGGTCACGGAGTTTTTCTCTGTCTTTTAGGGGGAGTTTTTGCTCTCGCAGCAATCGTAATCTGGAGTCGCAAGAACTTTCCTACCTCTTTGCCCCTCAGTTGTGTGATGGCTTTTCTCTTGTGTGTCTTCCCATCCACTGGAGAGGCCTTTTCCATGGGAATGGAAACAGGATTCCTTATTTTTCTGACGGTCTTACTTTGGAACTCCCTTTTATTCACTCCCGAGAAAGAGATCCATTGGATCAAAATTGCGGCTTTAGCTCAGGCCATGCTGTTAACCCGTTTGGATTCTCTTTTTCTGTTGCTATCGATTTCCATGAGTTACTTGTGGGTTTTCAGAGAGCGTTCCAGAAAACCCTTTTTCAAAGCATTGGGGGCAATTACTGCCGTCACTCTAGGATGGCTGATTTTCTGCAAAGTTCACTATGGGCACTTTTTACCTCACTCCATGGTAGCCAAATCTGGGTTTTCGTCCTCGTTGGGAGAAACCGTTTCTCAGCTAATCTCCCAATGGGTGCCAAAGGGCGCTGAATTGCTCCGATTGGGATTTCCCTGGCCTTTGAGATTCCGGAGTATCTTGCAAATTCTTTACGCTGCATCGGTCTTGGGCTGTTTGTTCCTGCCTTTTCTCAATTGGCGGAATTTATCAAAGCGGGAGCGTTTCCAACTTTTAAGTGCGCTTTTATATCTAGGGAGTTACTCGGCCTTTTTCGCAATGGGAAAAGCGGGGATCTACCCATGGTATTCACACTTGCCCTGTTTTGTTTGGTTTGGAAGTTCCCTTCCCATTATGTTGAGGGAATTTCATAAAACCCATTTCCGGGTGGTTCTTGTAACCCTTTCCGGGCTCGCACTTATGATTCAATTCTTGGTTTTTTTGGGATTGTATCAAAGAGGTTCCACGCATCTTTCAAATCTCCAGTTGGGAGAATATTTGAGAAATGCCCCATGCGATTCCGTCATGTTGGAGCCGATAGGGTTTCTGGGATTCCACTCCAAATGCCGTAAAGTAATGGATTTGGCCGGCTTGGTGTCTCCGGATGTATTAGTTTATCGGCGCCAAGGAAATCCAGGCTGGTTTTTCGAAGCTGTTGTCAAAAAGAAACCTCAATTTATTGTGCTCAGAAAGGGGGAAGTTGAGAGAAATCTGGGCTTTAACGTCGGGATTTTATTTTCTTCAGAGCAACAGAGAGAAGCTTGGAAAAAGCTTTATCAAGAAGTGAGCGACGAGCTTCCTTGGCAAAAAGAGTACTCACTCTATCGACTGGTCCCTCAGGGATAAATTAACTCCTTCCATCAGGCATGCGATTTGCTTTTGTTCTCTTTCAGAAAAGGAGAACAAACCTATGGCTTTAACTGCAGAAAAAGAAATGAAAGATATTGGAAAATCCGCCGGCTGTGCAGATCACGATCACGATCTGATACATGAGCTCAGCAAGCGACTAGATGGAATGTGGCGGTATGACCAATATGTCTCGAATGCGAAAGGTCACCCCAAAATTGAGAGCTTTTGGAGAAAAATCAAAGGGCAGGAAGAGGGAAATGTTGAAATGTTGAAAGAACTCATCGGAGAGGAAGTGAAAAAAGGCTGCTTCTAAGCGGATTGTTTTTTGCAGTGAGATCATGAAAGACACAAGAACAATCGAGATTTCCCTGAGCGGTGGAAAAAAAATATTCGGAGACTGGTTGAGTCCGCTGAATTGCGAGGGGATTGTCTTATTCGCGCATGGAGCTGGGAGCAGTCGAAAAAGTCCGAGAAATCAGAGGGTGGCCCGGGAACTACAGAACAGTAATTATGCGACGCTGCTGATGGACTTACTCACGGAGGAAGAGGCTTTGAATCGGGACAATGTCTTCGATTGCGAACTTCTGGCCGACCGCTTGGAGGAAGTCGCATTTTGGATTGAAAAATCGGCTGATCTGAACGGGGTTCCTGTGGCTCTGTTTGGAGCGAGCACCGGGGCTGGGGCCGCTCTCATAGCAGCGGCGCGCTGGCCTCACCGGTTTCAAGCGGTTATTTCTCGAGGGGGGCGCCCGGATTTGGCTAAAAGCCATCTTTCTCAAGTAAGGCAACCCACTCTTTTCATCATTGGTGGCAGGGATGAATTGGTGTTGAGATTGAATCACTCTGCTCTTGAGAAATTGCATTGCAAGAAAAAGCTGGAAGTGATCCCGGGAGCAACCCATTTATTTGAGGAGCCGGGGAAACTCGAGGAAGTGGCGAAGCTGAGCATTGAATTTCTGAACAAGAATCTAAAAGCATGTCCGCTCCCCTTCGAAAATCGGGAGGGAGCGGCTTTGCTTCTCGCGCAGCGGCTAAAAGGTAGAGTCTTTGAGCGCCCGATCGTACTTGCGATTCCCCGTGGAGGGATCAGTGTTGGGACGATTCTGGCAAAGGAAATCGCAGCAGACTTGGATGTCCTAGTATCTCGAAAGCTCCGTCACCCTGATGTCCCGGAATGGGCGATAGGGGCGGTCTCCGAGGGCGGGGAAGTTGTTCTGACTGAAGAGGGAAAAAGGATCGAATCTCAAAATCCTGTCCAGCTCAGAGACGAAAAAAGAAAGCAGGTTCGTGAAATAGAAAAGAGGGTCCATTCCTTCCGCTCGTTTTTTCCCAAAGCAAATCTCAAGGCCCGAACCGTAATTTTGACTGATGATGGAATCGCTACCGGCTCGACTGTTCTTGCCGCTTTAACTTTTCTAAAGAGCCAGAACCCAAAAGAAGTGATTCTTGCAGTCCCAGTGGCTCCATCAGATTCCTTGATCCCACTCAGGCAGGTTTGCGATGAAATAGTGTGTTTGGCCCAGCCCCGGTTTTTTCGGTCTGTGGGAGAATTTTATCGACACTTTGAACAGGTCGATGATGATCAGTTTATCCAAAAGCTCAGGAATTGGATCAAGCAACCGGTGGCTCACCCAAAGTAAGGTTTCTCATTTGGCGGAGAAAATTGTAAAGGGGCAGGCAGTAAATCCGCGCTCCTAGACTGGCCACAGCCCTCCAATTCAAAAATCTAAGAGAGTCCCAATCCTGCAGTTTTGAAAAGTAGAATCGAGCTTTTGATGGGTTGTGGGATCTTAAGCAGTGATCTGATAGCTGAAAGTAGTTTCGAATTCTGTATTTACGGACCGTTGTTTTATAAGACTTGGGTAGGAAATCCATCATTTTGCCAAGAAACAATTGGGTATGCTCTAGATGAAATTCGGTTTCACGGCCGCCCCATAAACCATCCCGCCTTGATCTCCAAATGGACAGGGTCTCCGGCAATATTCTGATTGGCCCATGAAGGGAATTTAAAATACTGATACACCAATCATGCCCGGTTAATCCAAAAAAGAAATCGGGAAAGGTCTGGAAAAGCCGGTTTCTAAAAAACAAGCTGGAGTTATGCGGATAACAAGCTTCCAACAAATCTTCAGTGGTTATCACTTGTTTATCTGTGTGGGGTACGGACTCCTCTAAAACCACGCCCTCGCAGATGACGTTGATTTTGTTGGCACAGGCGGAAAACCCGGGATGAGTTTCCAGAAATTCGAGTTGTTTCGCAAGCTTCAGGGGATCGGTCCAGTAATCATCTCCATCGCAGTGGGCGATGTAATCCCCTTTGGCTTGTGCCCAAGCCCTAGCATAGTTTCGGGTATGGCCCAGATTTGTCTGAGATTCCAAAAGAGTAATTTTACCGGGATGCTCTTCTTGTAAAGCCTTTACAACTGAAGCTGTGCGATCCGTGGAGCAATCATCTGCCACCAGAATTTCAAGGTTCGCATCCACTCTTTGTGACAAAATACTGTCTAGAGCTTCCTTGATCAAATATTCTTGATTGTAAGTAATGACGATTACAGAAATAGTTTGCTTTGGCATCAACCTATTTTATCAGTTTAGCTCTATGCCGGGGACAAATTTTAAAAGAAGACAGAAACCCCACGTTGCAACGCGTGCCCAGTTTGAGAAAAGCAGGATTCGATGAGCCTTTTCCGAAAAACCATGCTCCAGTTGCCGGTGCTGCGGAACGCTAATCAGAAATGTAATCAACCAGCCCAAGATCAGGAAAACAAGGGGCATCGAATGAATCAGGTTGTGGGGACCGGACAAAAAACGAAATCCAGTCAAAAACATTTCCAGGCTGAGAGAAGTTCCCAAGAGTAAAGTCGTTCTTGAAACATGTTTTCGGTGGTAATTCACGAAATGCGTTACAGAAACGTCTGCAAACAAGGGATAGTGCACTCCAGAGACAAAACAGATAGCTCCCCAATTAAAAGCGGTCAGAATAAGATCCAACTGTCCCAAAACCCAGCCCTCCAACTGACCCCCATTTTCCCACGTAACAGTGACAAATAAAACTGGGCAATTTACATTAAGTGCATGGAAAAAATTTCAAAAAGTCTGATGGTTCTGGGGGGCACCGTTTGCCTTTTACCTTTCGTCCCTTCCTGGGCGGCCTTGCTGTCGGGCATAGTGCTTGCTTTGACTGTTGGAAATCCCTTTTTGGCTAAAACTCAAAAAATGACCTCACAGCTCTTGGCCATTGCAATTGTGGGCTTGGGTTGCGGAATGAATTTACAAACAGTAGCGCGCGTGGGGTTGGAAGGAATGCTCTACACGATCATTGGTATTTCCCTGACTTTTATTTTGGGTTCGATCTTGGGAAAGTGTTTAAAAGTTGAAAAAGACACTTCCGTGCTGATTTGTGCGGGTACGGCCATTTGCGGGGGAAGTGCCATTGCAGCTGTTGCTTCTGCTATTCGACCCAAAAGCCAGGAAGTCACTATTGCTTTGGCGACAGTATTTTGTTTGAACGCAGTAGGGTTGTTGGTTTTTCCACCTCTCGGCCATTATTTCGGATTGAGTGAAAATCAGTTTGGGCTTTGGAGTGCCTTGGCTATCCACGATACGAGCTCCGTAGTGGGTTCCACCCTTCAATATGGAGAGACTGCTCTGAAAGTGGGCACTACTGTGAAGCTGGCGCGGGCGCTTTGGATTGTACCTCTGACTCTAGGGATCGGGTTCGCCCGTTCCCGCCAAGAACCTTCGGGAAAAATAAAGAAACCTTGGTTTATCCTAGGGTTCTTGCTTACGGCTTCCCTGATGACCTATTTTCCCTCTTTAAACCCAGTGGGGCATTGGGGGGAGTGGCTTGCAAAACGCCTCATGGTCCTGACTTTGTTTTTGATAGGTGCAAACCTGTCAGTACAGACTCTAAAAAGCGTGGGATTCCAGCCGTTCTTGATGGGGATTGTTTTGTGGGTCACGGTCGCTGCTTCGATGTTGTGCGGAATCTTGTTTGGATTCATTCAATAAGATGAACGAAAGTCCTGAAAGGATATAGACGGTATCCAAGGGGATCCTAAATCGAGGGTCGGTATTCGTGAAGACAAAAGGGATGGAATAAAAAACCAGCAACCAAAAAGCACTTGTGCCCGGCCATGATTTTCTAAATTTCCGATAACAAACGAAAGAAAACCACCAGCAGTATGCCGGTATCACCAAAAGAACTTGAACCACTGATTTAATGGTAGTATCCGCCAATCGCAGATTGGGTCTGAAAAGCAGATTGAAAATTTTGTATAAAGTAGTTTGAAAAAACACTGTCGGCTCTTCGAACAAGAACTTGCGTGTGCAAAGAACAAACTGCTCCTGGGTTGCAGTGAAACGGTTTTCAGAAAGCCCACACCATTTCAAAGCGCCATCCAATGAGTACTCTGCATTGTAGTTGGAAATCAGCTCAGAAAATGAGTAGGGGTTGTTTCCTGCAAAAAGGTTGTACCCTCCATTGGCGGGCCAGTAGAAAGGCTGTCCTGTCACTGCAAAGGAGACTGCACACAGCACCAAAAGGGCAGTGAAAAGAAAAAATAAAAAACTGCGAAAAGACAATCCTGAATGCCGGTTTGAAATGAAAAAAACCGGAATCAACGAAACTGCATTGGGCCGTACCAAGATCAAGTAGCCAAGGGTTAAACCCGAAACGATCCACAAGAGAAGGCTTCTTGAAGTTTCCAAAGCCAAAATGCAATAAAACAGAATCGCCAGAAGGAAAATATTCAGCCCATTATCTGAAACTCGAATGACTCCGATCAAAAAATAGGGATTCAAAAACAGGGAACAAATTCCCAAACAGACAATCAGAGAAGAGGTTTTTTTGAATTTTGATTCATTTTTAAAAAGAGGAATACTTTTCACGACCGCCAAAGAAAAAATCAACCACGTTCCCCAAAGAAAAATTAATTGCAGCATTTTCAAATGGCTCGAAAATGCCAAGCCGGTCCAGTTTGCCATTAAAAGGCTGTACCCCACAGGGAGGAATCCGAACTCTTTCTTACCTTGGGATAACATTTCGGCTTGGGTTCGGTAGGCGGGCATGATGTCTTCAAAAGGGTATTTCAGAGCAATCACTGTGGAGAGACAGACCGCCACTATGAAAACCGCCTTGATCAATTGGGAAAGTGTTTTCCTGGAAAGCATGGAGTCTTTCATTTTACCCGAAACGGGCAAAAAATTTTAGACCCATAGACTCGGCGCATAAAGCGCATCAAAAGGGGTTTAAAACTCTCGAATTCATGTTAGTTTCGAACCTTCGTGAAACCTATTCTCACGAGGGGGATGCAGTGAAAAACTATATCAACGGCCAGTGGGTTCCATCTTTTGCTACAGAGTCGATGGAGGTTATCAACCCGGCTAATGAAAACCTTTTGGACAAATGCCCTTTGGGGACTGCTGAAGACGTTAAAGGGGCAGTGGCTGCTGCCAAACACGCTTTTCAAGAATGGCGCAAAGTTCCTGCTATCGATCGTGTCCAACACCTTTTCAAATTAAAAAATTTGCTTGAAGAACATTTCGATGAGCTTGTGCAGTTATGTACGAAAGAGCACGGCAAAACCATTGCTGAGTCCAAAGGAGATGTCCGTCGTGGAATCCAAATGGTGGAAACGGCTTGTGGAATTCCTACCCTCATGATGGGTCAAAGTTTTGAAGATATCGCGGCAGGAATTGATTGCCAGGCTATCCGGCAGCCGATGGGGGTTTTTGCCGCCATTACTCCTTTTAATTTTCCAGCGATGGTTCCTTTTTGGTTTTGGCCGTTTGCGGTCGCTGCTGGAAATACTTTTGTATTAAAGCCCAGCGAAAGAGTGCCTCTGACCCAATTGAAAATTTTTGAGCTCATCGAAAAGGCCGGATTTCCGAAGGGAGTAATGAATCTGGTTTTGGGGGGCAAAGAAGTCGTGAATGCCCTGTGCACCCATCCCGATGTCAAAGGGATTTCGTTTGTGGGGTCTACTCCAGTTGCAAAGCATGTTTACCAATTGGCCACTTCTCACGGAAAACGGGTTCAAGCGCTGGGTGGGGCCAAAAACTTCATGGTGGTTCTTCCGGATGCGATCATGGATACCACAGTCAAGACCTGTCTTGAATCCATCGTCGGCTGTGCAGGCCAGCGATGTCTTGCAGGCTCCGTCATTTTATCCGTGGGAAAAGCTCACGAAGAAGTTAAAGAACGGATTGTACGCGCGGCGAGTGATATGAGTATCGGCGATGGCGCAGACCCTCGAACCCAGATGGGCCCGTTAATCTCGAAAGCGGCCGTTGAGAGAGTCAAAGGTCTTATTCAATCGGCTGTCGATGAAGGAGCCCAGCTTCTTTTGGATGGGAGACAAGTCAGTGGAAAAGGCTATTTTCTAAAGCCCACTGTTATTACTGGCATCAAGCCGCATATGAAAATTGCAAAAGAGGAAGTGTTTGGTCCGGTCGTGTGTCTGGCCGAAGTGAAAAGCTTGGATGAAGCCATTTCCTGGATCAATAGTTCGAATTTTGCAAATACGGCTTCTCTTTTTACATCTTCAGGCGCAGCTGCAAGGCAATTTAGTTATGAAGCAGCTCCGGCCATGTTGGGACTTAATATTGGAGTTCCCGCCCCCATGTCCTTTTTCTCTTTCGGCGGGGCTAAAGAATCTTTCTTTGGTGATGTAAAAGCCCATGGCTCGGCATCGATGATGTTTTTCACGGATACCAAAGTAACCATCAGCCGGTGGAACAAGAACTCCAATATTTGGTGAGAGCATGAAAAAGACCCTTGTGCGAAATGGGACGATCGTCACTGCGACGGATACTTTCCAAGCCGATCTTTTAATTGAAGGAGAAAAAGTAACTGCCATTTCCCAGCGTATGTCGGGAACTGCCGACAAAGAAGTCGATGCCAGCGGTTGCTACGTTTTTCCGGGCGGGATTGATGCCCATACCCACTTGGATCTTCCTTTCATGGGAACGTTTTCCAGTGATGATTTTGAAACCGGCACTTTGGCGGCCCTTCATGGCGGGACCACCACCATTATTGACTTTGCTTTTCAAAGCCAGGGAAGAACTTTGAAAGAGGGGTTGACGGAGTGGCATCAGAAAGCCAAAGGCAAAGCAGCTTGTGATTATTCTTTTCATTTGGCAGTGGTTGATTTCAATCAGAAGACCCGGATGGAAATCCGCGACCTGATTGAACAAGAGGGAATTACTTCATTTAAAACCTTTATGGCCTACAAGGGCGCCCTCATGATTGACGATCGACAAATGATCGGTCTGATGGATGAGGTCAAGAAATGGGGAGGGATCGTAACCGTCCACGCGGAAAACGGTGATCTAGCTGACTCCCTGATTCAAATGAATCGAGAAAAGGGAAATAAAGCACCTCGATTCCATGCGCTTTCCCGCCCCGAGATTGTGGAAGCAGAAGCTACCGGCCGGGCGATTGACATTGCCTATGCTGGAAATCACCCGCTCTATGTTGTGCATATGACTTGTGAAGGCGCTTTGAATCGAGTCAAGGAAGCTTCCAAACGGAATCAGAGAGTTTTGGTGGAGACTTGTATTCAGTATTTACTCCTTGACGATACTTATTACGATCGGCCGGGTTTTGAGGGAGCAAAATGGGTGATGAGCCCTCCTTTGAGGAAACCCAAAGACCAAGAAGCCCTTTGGAGGAGTATGGGGCAGGGAATGGTTCATGTGGTTGCTACGGACCATTGTCCCTTTTGTATGAATCAAAAGGAAATGGGTAAGGAAGATTTTTCCAAAATTCCAAACGGGGCTCCTGGAATTGAAAACCGGATGGAGCTGCTCTACTCCGAGGGCGTTGAAAAAGGCCGGATTAGTCTCAATAAGTTTGTCGAAGTAAATTGCTCCAACCCAGCAAAAATTTTTGGTCTTTACCCCAAGAAGGGAACCATCGCATTGGGCTCAGATGCCGACTTGGTTATTTTTGACCCGAGAGTGGAGCACACTTTGTCCAAGGAAACCCAGCATATGAACTGTGATTATTCTTCTTATGAGGGCTGGAAAGTGAAGGGGAAAGTGCAAACGGTTCTGCTAAGGGGGACTGTAGCGATTGAAAACGGCAAGTCTTGTGTTCAAAAGGGGTTTGGACAATTTCTCAAGCGAAAAAAGTTTGAAGGTTTTTAAGGTAAAAGAAGGAGATTCTAATGGCTAGAAAAGTAAAAGTGGGGCTCATTCAAATGGCGTCGAAAGCTCCCGCGGAAGCTTCTTGTGAAGAACATCGAAAAGCGATGCTGGATGCCCACGTAAAATACATTGAAGAGGCCGGCAAAAAAGGTGTGAACATGCTTTGCATGCAGGAGGTTTTCACCGGGCCTTATTTTTGTCCTTCTCAAGACATCAAATGGTACGGACTCACTGAAAAGATCCCGGATGGCCCTACTACAAAGTTGATGCAAGAGTATGCGAAAAAACATGGAATGGTCCTTGTGGTTCCCATCTATGAGGAACACATCACCGGAGTCTACTACAATACGGCAGCTGTTATCGATGCCGATGGAAAGTATTTGGGCAAGTACCGAAAGAACCACATTCCCCAAGTAAAAGGATTCTGGGAAAAGTTCTTTTTTAAGCCAGGCAATTTAGGGTACCCGGTTTTTAAAACAGCTTTTGGAAATGTCGGGGTTTATATTTGCTATGATCGGCATTTTCCGGACGGAGCCCGGTGTTTGGGACTCAACGGGGCCGAAATCGTTTTCAACCCGTCTGCGACTGTTGCAGGTCTTTCTGAGTATTTATGGAAAATTGAACAACCTGCCCATGCGGTAGCCAATGGGTATTTTGTTGCCGCCATCAATCGGGTGGGAAAAGAGGCTCCCTGGAACATCGGGGAGTTTTACGGTCAATCTTATGTAGTGAGCCCCAAAGGCCAAATCTTGGCTCAAGCCTCCCGTGACAAAGATGAACTGCTCGTCACTGAAATCGATCTGGATGAAGTGAAAGAAGTGCGCGATTTGTGGCAGTTCTTCAGGGACAGGCGCCCCGAAACCTATGGACCACTAACGGAGCTCTAATCATGTCCCAGACGACTGACGAAATTTTACAGTTTAGAAAAAAACATTTTTTGGCGACCTCCGTCCACTATTATCAAAAACCTTTGCAGCTGGTAAAAGCGCGCGGGGAATATGTATATGACGAGGAAGGAAGAGAATATTTGGATTGTATTGGGGGAATCGTGTGTATCAGTGCAGGACACAACCATCCCAAGATCAAAGCTCAGATGCTCAAAATGCTTCAAGAAGATGAGATCCAACACACTTCTCTACTTTATTTGAATTCCCATCCTGTGGAGCTGGCAAAAGAACTTCTGAAAGAAGCTCCAGAAGGAATTGATCGGATCTTTTTCACAAATTCAGGAAGTGAAGCCAATGAGCTTGCATTTTTGGCGGCAAGGCAATCCACTGGTGAAACCATTGTGATCAATTTGAGGCATAGCTATCACGGAGGCACTTCTGCTGCCTTGGCTCAATGCGGCCATGGTACTTGGCGTTTTCGAGGGCAACCCGCTGCACTCAACGTTTCTGCCATGGAGCCTTACTGCTACCGCTGCCCTTTTGGAAAAAAACCGGATAGCTGTTCTTTGGAATGCGCCAAGAATGTCGAGACTACGATTCAAACAAGCACGCATGGAAAAATTGCTGCTTTCATAGCTGAGCCGGTAATGGGTGTGGGCGGTTTTATTTCTCCTCCGAAAGAATATTTCGAAGAGGTCATAAAAATCGTACACCGTTACGGAGGTAAGTACATCAGTGATGAGGTCCAAACGGGGGCTGGCAGAACAGGAGAATCCTTTCTCTATACCAAAGCTTTGGGGATCAAAGCGGACATGATCACTATGGCCAAAGGATTGGGCAATGGTGCTGCGATTGGAGCGACCATGATGAAGACTGAAACGTCCGACAGCATGTCAGGGAAACTGTTTTTCAACACTTTTGGGAGCGATCCCTATCAAACCATGCAGGCCAAAGTCACCATTGAGATCATCCGGGAAGAAAAAATGGTGGAGAATGCAAAGCGAATGGGTGCTTATTTACAAGAGGGAATCAAAAATCTCATGAAGCAGCATTCGATCATTGGTGAAGTTCGGGGCAGGGGACTCTTGATGGGATTTGAGCTCGTAAAAAACCGGGAAACAAAGGAATATGCGACGGCTGAAACAGCTTTATTAATGGAAAAATGTCGCGAAAAAGGATTGCTCGTCGGAAAGGGCGGGCTCTTTGGAAATGTGATTCGAATTGCCCCTCCACTCGGCATTAACCAAAAACAGTGCGATCAGGTTTTAAGAACTCTGGATGAAGGCCTCACAGAAATGAAAAAAGCGGGGCAAGCATGAGCCAACGTCTTCGCACTGAGTTCTTGGGGATGGAAGTGGAAAATCCTTGGTGCGTTGCTTCGGCCCCTCCAGCTGCCACTGGCAAGCTGATGGCTGATGCTTTTGATGCGGGCTGGGGGGCAGCCATCATGAAGACCGTGGGTCCCATCGAGGAGCCCATCATCAATGTCGCTCCTAGAATCCAAACCATGAAAAAATGGAATCGCGAAATTGCGATGCAAAATATTGAGCTTATTACAGACAGAAGATTGTCGGTCTGGTTGGAGGAGCTCAGAACCCTGCGAAAACGATATCCTAAAAAGATGATCATCGGGTCTATCATGGCTCCAGGGCATGACATGGATGCTTGGGCTAAACTGATTGAAGCCATGAATAGTGTGGGGTGCGATGC
>Ga0214917_10000786_pt1 | contig 41290 bp, 41 predicted proteins | sample LL_1208_BB_MetaG_FD_177983 | JGI IMG/M metagenome (GOLD analysis project Ga0214917, IMG submission 177983) | Freshwater microbial communities from Lake Lanier, Atlanta, Georgia, United States - LL_1208_BB | ecosystem: Environmental > Aquatic > Freshwater > Lake | place: USA: Georgia | collected... | reverse complement strand
AAATAATTTAAAGGCCTTCATCTCTTCCGAATTTTTCTCGGTCGGACGCAATGCTGCAGAGTTGTATGGAAAGTAGAAAGAAACGCGAGCGCTTTTATAAATGGGGCCGTAACCGTGGGGGGCAGAAATAAAACGCTCGTCGCTTTGAAGCAACAATGGCGTTACAACGGTTCCCAAAGCCAGAGGACTTGGTGTGGACTCGTTGTACTTTTCTTTTCCGTTGACCGTGGCGGCAACACGTAGATGAAACTCAGCGTTTTGCATGCCCTCTGCATAGGCTACACTAAGGTTGACCGGCTTTATTTTGCCACCTGAGTGAGCTAAAACCTGAGCATTCCCTTTGGACTTTTCTCCTTGAAATTGAACCGGAGCAAAGATTTTCTCTCCACCTTGATACTTTAAAACAGGCGTAATGGTAATTTCTGCCTTTTTGGGCATCAGTTTTTCCGGATAAGATGCGTTTACAACCCACTTAACGCTATCTCCGTGAAGTTCAAGCGGACTTGGTTTAACTTCATATTTTACCTGATCCAAATTGAATTTTGCACAGCCAAACAATAACAATGCAGTCAGTACAATAAAACCGAAAACTCTTATTTTCATGGTATTTAATTCCTTGATTTGGTGCAAATGTAACCAATCCTTTGAACTTTATAAAATTGGATTAAGTTCAAAGCAATTTGGGCAGTAATCTTATAAAATTTTAACAAGGCAGGCAGAATTACCACCGGCTTTCAACCAACTGAACCAGGGTATGCCCCATGAGCAAATGCATTTCTTGAATTCTAGAGGTGATTTGGCTGGGTACAATAAGGCAAATATCCGAGTATTCCGGCATAGTACCCCCTTCTCGGCCGGTAAATCCAATCGTTTTGCAGCCTTTTATTCGTGCTCGTTCAAGGCCTCGAATCACATTGGCACTTTGACCTGAAGTGGAAAAGCCAATGCAAACATCCCCTTTTTTGGCTAAAGCCTCAATTTGCCTTGAAAACACCATGTCGAAACCAAAATCGTTTCCAATGCTGGTTAAGGCAGCCACATCGCTTGTTAAGGCAATGGCAGGCAACCCAACGCGTTGAGTTTGGTATCTTCCTGTAAATTCAGCGGCCAGATGCAGTGCGTCTGCGGCACTTCCTCCGTTTCCCATCAAAAGAATTTTACGCCCTGATTTGAGTACATCGAAGCAAAGATCCGCTGCCTTGGCCAATTCCAACGAACACCGTTCCATGGTTTTTTCGGCCACCTTGATGTGGGCTAAAAATTCATTCTGGATGCTCTCGGTCACAAATATCAATTATTGAGCTACAAAGGTAAAAATTAATATTCGCCAAACTCAGGCCTTTTTCCTTCGACGGTACAACAAATACCCCAGCAAGGCGGCCCCCATCACCAAATACGGTGCCGCCATTAAGTACAATATCCCTTCGTTGATTCCAACCGCCCTCGTTTCGGCCTCGGCAGCCTCTCTGCACATTACACATTGGGCCCTCAACCCTAGGGTTAAACCGGCAAAAATGCTGATTATGAACGTCTTTCGAAGCATTAGTAGGGATAAAAGGGTGAAATCATCAGGTACACCAGCACCCCCGAAACCGTTACATAAAACCACAAGGGCCAGGTGATGCGCGCTATGCTGCGGTGTTTGTCAAACCGCTTTTGCAGGGCTCGGCTCAAACTTAGCAACACCAAAGGAACTATGGCTATGGCCAATAATATATGGGTTATCAATAAAGGATAGTAAACGAAACCCCATGTGCCTCCATACCGAACGCTTTCATGGGTGGCATGGTACAAAACGTAAAAAAGCAAAAACACCACCGACAAAGTCAGGGCTCCGAGCATTAGTGCTTTGTGCATGGCTATCTGTTTTCTGCGTATGGCAATTAGTGCGGCCAACAATATTAACGCGGTTGCACTGTTAAGTATGGCATTTACCATGGGCAACAGATCAAACACCGGAACAGCCATTGCCTCTTTGGGCATAAAATACAATACAGCTACCGCCAAAGGTAAAGCCAAAGATATGCCCCAAATTGTTTTCTTTAATGCTTCCGGGTTCATTCGTTGATTAGGATTTGTATGTCAGAATAAATGCTGTCGGCCATTTCGCTTCGGGTACCATCGTACACAGCACGCAGATGGTGCTGCCCGTCCAATAGCATTAAAAAGCCGGAATGCGTAAAGCCGCCTTCTTCCTCCGGTGCCACTTTGGCAAAGGCAAGGTACGATTCAGCCAAGGCGAAAATGGCTTCGGTGGGCCCCGTTAAAAACTGCCATCGGTGGTTCGTTACCCCCTGTTTTTGGGCGTAGTTTTTCAACACTCCGGGAACGTCGTTCTTTGGGTCGATGGTATGCGAAATCAAAACAAACCGGTCCTCCTCTTTCAAACGCTGATACACCAACTGCATGGTAAGACTCATTTTAGGACAAATGGTGGGGCAACTCGTAAAAAAGAAATCCACCAAATGCACCCTGCCTCTAAGACTGTCTTGGTTAAATTGAGCGCTGTCTTGGTTTAAAAGGGAAAACGGAGGAATGGAATGGTACAAGGTATCTGTTTTTCCATTTTCATGCAGCACTTGAGTAGGCCCTAAAATGGGCAATGATTTTTGGGTTTCCGGGCTTGAACAAGCCAGCAAAGCGAAAAGCCCAAATCCAAAACTCAGGCGCGGCATCATGGCTTATTGGGTTTTCGTTCCAGTTTGTCGTCAAACTTGTAAAACCGGTGCGTTTTAAAATGATAGGCATATTCCCGGTTTAAGTGGGCTATGTCTTCTTTCAACCGTTTTGCATCTTTGGCCAACAAGGGGTTGTAATATCCGCGAATACGGGCTTCCTTGTCCACAAGAACCAAACACATTGGATCCGGAACAGGGTTGGGAAGTCCTTTTTGTGGAAACAAATACGCATGGACTTCGGCCGAACTCAATCCGCTATCCCGATTATGAGCATACACCCAACGCGACTCCAAATCCGCAAATTGTGCACTAAAATCCTTGGGCCGCCGCCAAGCTCCCACCTGGTCTTCTCCCAAACTTACAAATCGAACCAAACTGTCGTTTTTCAAGACATCCAAGGCCACGTAAACCACCTCGTCAGGTATGTTCTTAACAGGGCTTGGCAAATAATGCACCACAAAAATACCGCCCTTCAATTCCCCGGAACCAAACAATTCACCCGATTCATTCTGCAATTCCCATTCCGGTATTTCATAAAAAAGGGTGTCGGTTCTTGGCCGCTGACCCGCTTCCCGAATTTCGCCGTAGCCATGCGGCCCATAAAATGGCAAACGATGTATATGCGCCGTTGTATTGAACAGAAAAAAATAAAACAAAATGCCGGGCAGAAACAACATTCCACCCAAAACCAACACCTTTCTCCAAGGGATTCTTTGGCCTTTTGTCTTCATTTATTATGAAACAGCCCCGCTCCCTAAATAGTTTTAATTACAATCCAAAGGCCGGAGCGTCTGAAATAAGGTATGAAGGAAAAATCAACCGTACATTTTCCTGATACAATCCTTCAATCATCATCAAGGCAACAAAATAAACCAACAACAACACCAAAAAGCCCAAAGTCAATCGAAAACCTTTCTTTTCGTCTTTTAAGTGCATGTATGAGAAAATGATGTAGTAGGCTTTCAACAAGGTCATGCCAATAAACAAATACTTCAATATCTGCTTGCTTACAAAATGAATTTCATAGTTCGCGAAGGCCAAGCCCACTTCAATGACCGTAATGGCAAGCAAATACCAAAAAATTTTCCAAATCCAGGCCGTTTTTGGGGCCGGTATTGGGTCGGAGGACGAGTGAAGGTGCTGCTGATAATTATCGTACAGTTCCATAGGGTATAGATGATTTAGGTTAAATCAAATAAAAGAAGGTGAAAACGAAGACCCATACCAAGTCCACAAAGTGCCAGTAAAGTCCTACTTTTTCAACCATTTCATAATGACCACGGCGGTGAAACACTCCCCTGACGGCCATAATCAAAACAAGAATATTCAAAAGAACTCCTGAAAACACGTGCGAGCCATGAAAACCTGTTATCAGGAAGAAAAGATTGGCAAACTGCTTGGGGCCATACTCGTTTTCCACCATGTTCGCCCCATGAATTACACCCAATCCATGTTCAACTACTTTGCCTTCGGCCGTGCCATGAATAAAATGGTACCATTCGTAGGCTTGCGAACCCAAGAACATAAATCCACCAATAATGGTCCAAATCATCCATTTAACCACCCCTTTTTTATCAAACCGGTGGCCGGCCTCCACAGCCAATACCATGGTTACCGAACTCATAATCAAAATAAATGTCATCAACGAAACGAAAGCCAATGGAATGTGCCCTTCAACAAACGGAAAGTGATTGTACACTTCATCCGGATTTGGCCAAAACTCCCGATTCATGTTCCGCGTGGCTCCATAGTAAATCAGCAGACTCGAAAAGGTCAAGGCATCGGATACCAAAAAGAACCACATCATCATTTTTCCCCAACTGATGTTGAAGGGGGCATCCCCACCACTCCAGGGTTTTGGGGCATCTACAGTTGAAACAGCATGGGCCATAGTCAGGTTAGGCGTTGGTTGTTTGATTAAATTAGTTGCTCAGCGTAACTCAGAAACAGGAACAAATATAACCACAAGAAATCTAAAAAATGCCAATAAATGGCCGTCCTTCTCAAATTATGGTGGTTTTCCGCAGACAATTTTCCGCGCAATGCACTGCTCAACAACCACAACAATGCAATTAATCCGCTGATTATGTGAGCGAAATGTGCCCCTGTAATGATGTAGAAAAATGAGCCGGAAACATTGCCGGTTCTGTTGTCTACCAAATAGATGTTTTGGGCCACCAAGGCCTTGTATCCCTCCCATTGAAGTTGAGCAAACCAACAACCCAACAGCAAGGTAAGCACAATGCCGCCCGACAATATCCATCGGTTCCGGGGCCTGTCTTTGCGCACCAGCCACTGCAATATTCCCATCACCACCGAACTTACCAACAATACCACGGTGCTGTGGGTAAACGGTTCGGGCAAGGCAAATTCCAACCAGTCGCTGCCGTCCTTCCGAACCACATACACGCTGGTTAAGGCCGCAAAAAACAAGGAAACCGAAGCCAAAAACAACCACAAAATGATGTTTTTTGCACGGATTTTTGCCCTGCGCTCTTCTTCCGGACTTAAGGGCTTTAAATTCAAGGGCTGACTCATAGGGCGAAAAATAAAATGAGTTGTATCATGGGCAGGTAAAAAAACGAGGCAAACATCAATCGGCGTGCATCGTTCATGTCGCTGTACAAATACAAACGCATCGCAGGCACCGCCATAATTATTCCCGCCAGCAGCAAACCCAACATCGGCCACAATCCAATCATGTTCATCCAATACGGAGCCAAACCCACCGGAACCAAACACAAGGAATACAGCATAATTTGAAAGGCATTCGATTTAGACCGCCCGTTTGGAAAGGGCAACAAATTAAAACCTGCCCTTCGGTAGTCTTCGTCCAACCTCCAGGCTATAGACCAAAAATGCGGAAACTGCCACATAAACTGCATGCAAAACAACAACACCGCAACCGCATCAATGGTTCCCGTGGCGGCAACATAGCCCAACATCGGCGGGGCGGCACCCGGAAAAGCGCCTACAAATACCGCCAAGGGACTTTTGGATTTCAGCGGCGTATAAAACAATACATAGGTCAGCAGAGCCAAAAAGCTGATCAAACAAGTCAGCGGATTGGTAAAAAGCCACAGCAGCAGCAGGCCGGTCAGAGCCAACGACAACGAAAGGGCCCAGGCAAAGCCCAGCGACATACGCCGGGTAGGCAACGGCCGGTTTCGCGTTCGCTCCATCAGCCCATCCGGCTGACGCTCTAAAATTTGATTCATGCCGTTCGAGGCGGCCGTTATCATGGTTCCGCCCAAGCCCAAGGCCGTAAAGGTCAGCCAATCAATCTGTTCGGCTCCAATGGCATAGCCCAGCAGGGCCGAAAAAATCACCAGCGAAGCCAACCTTAGCTTAGTAAACAACAAAATATCTTTCCGTTTCAAGGTCAGCAATTCGCTCATGCAAACGCAATTGGTCAGGCCGCAAATGTACAATTATTTGTCCTTGACAGCCCGCAGGTTTTTCTGCCAAGCCGGGATTTTAAGGCCTTTTATTTCAGGTGTTTTTTGGGCGGTTGCGGGCTTTCGGGGCTAGTACGCGGTGGGCGGCCGTTGGGGCAGCGGCTTTGCGGGGGCTCCTAAAGTCGCCTCCGCAGCACGCGCCCCAAAAGGCCGCCCCCCTGGCGCGCTAGCCACCTCAATCCCTACCGCAAACGCCTGCTCTTTCCTAAACTCTATTTTAAATTATTCGCATTCCTTGCTTCGTTTTTACCCTTTTCAGTACTTTCAACCTTATTTTATAAATGCCATGAAGCGATTTTTTACCTGCATCTTCTTTTTTGCCATTCAATTGGCCATGTTGGCTCAAACCACCGGCGTAGGCATCAACGCCACCGGAAGTGCTCCCGACCCTTCGGCAGGCCTGGACGTGAATTACACCAACAAAGGTTTTCTGCAACCCAGGTTAACCACCGCCCAGCGAAATGCCATTGCCAATCCCGCCAGTGGATTGTCTATTTACAATACCAGTACCAACTGCCTTGAGGCTTATTTTCCTCAATTCGGCTGGAAAAAAATAACCTGCGATTGCCCGGCAGCTCCCGCCAATCTTATTTTGGCCCCCAATCCAATCAGTGCAGGGACTGCTGTGACGTTCAGCAGTGCGGTTCAAGGCACCTCCTATTCCTGGTCTTTCCAAAACGGTTCGCCCTCAACCTCAAACAGCAATTCACCCAGCGTTACATGGTCGGCCGCCGGCAGCGCTCAGGTCATTTTTTCTGTGGATTCCGGAGGTTGCAATTTCGCCGATACCATCAGCGTAACCATTACGGCAAGCCCCCGCAACTGCCTGGACGTTCTTACCGCCAATCCAAACGCCGGCTCCGGTGTTTATACCGTTGACCCCGATCTGGGCGGAGCTCTTCCTTCCATGAGCGTGTACTGCGACATGAGCAACCACGGCGGTGGCTGGACCTTGGTGCTGCGCGACGACCGCGACGGAGCTTTTCAAGTAGAAAATACGGGGGCTTTTGGGAATTTAGCGAATTTAACCAGCCTGTCCGGGGCTTCGGCCAAGTATTCCGATGCGGTAATCAATGCCCTGCGCAGCTATACCGACGCCCGGGTTACCTACCGAAGCAACAACACCAATTTTCAATACAATTACTTTCACCCCGGCAGCTGTACCTACCAACACAGTTCCAACAACAACTCCTTTAATGTTTCGGCCTGCATGCGCTTTGTTTCGTCTTACACCACCTCACTCAATCCCAATTACATTCAATGCGGCAGCTGGGGTGGTGACGGTGCCGGCATCAACTGCTGGTTAGGTTGCGCCAACAATGGTCCTTGGTACACCAATGTTACTGTTTCTCATCGGGGTCCAAATTCCGGTGGCAGTGAGCGGACTGGTATAACCAACAATCCTAACGGTACCGGCGGGGGAGCAAATAATACAGCCTACAACCAGAAATTCTGGTTGTGGGTACGCTAGGCAATTCCTTCAGGGGCTGATTTATTGTACCTTAGCCCCATGTTAGTTCAGGAGTTTGAGAAGCAGGGGTTGGCATTGTTTCGCCGGCGCAGTTATTGGCCTTTGGTCGCATTGGCCCTAGCGGTGTTGATTGTTTGGCGGCGTCCAAATCCCTACCCTGACTTGGCTTGGCCTGCTTTGGTTGTGGGTTTGTTGGGTTTGGTCATCCGCATTGTTACGGTGGGCTACACGCCGAAAAACACCTCGGGCCGAAACACGGCCGAAGGCCAGGTGGCCGAAAGCATCAACACCCGGGGCATGTATTCCCTGGTTCGGCACCCATTGTATTTGGGAAATTTCCTGATGTGGCTGGCCCCGGCCCTCCTTACCGGGCATGTATGGTTTATTTTGGTGTTTATCCTGGCTTTTTGGTTGTATTACGAACGCATAATGTTTGCTGAGGAGCAGTTTTTGTTTGGCAAGTTTGGGATTGAGTACCAAAAATGGGCTCAGGACCGGCCGGCCTTTTTGCCCGGGTTCAGGAGCTGGCAACGGCCTGACCTTGATTTTAGCTGGAAAAAGGCATTGAAAAAAGAAAAGAATGGCTTGGCGGCCTTGCTGTTGGTTATGGCAGGAATCCGCTATGTAGAACGCTGTAGAGCTTTGGGAATGTGGGACTGGCCTGAAGCCGATTTTTGGAATCTGTCTGCATTGATTTCTGCCTTGTTGTATGTGCTGTTGAAATGCATAAAAAAGTACAGTTCCTGGTTGGACGAAGCGGGCCGTTAAATTTGGCTTTTACTCAACTTCAAGGTTTTTCTGTTGAACGAGGCCCCGCGGCAGGGATTGAGCCGGGTAGCTCCGCAGGCGGCCGGGCTCTGGCCCGCGTGGCGCGGAGGCGACTTTAGGAGCCACCGCAAGCCCGCTGGGGCAGTGCCCGGCCGCCGCGGACTACCGGTGAAAGCCCGCAGCCGCCCACAAAAAAAGGGCCTTTCGGCCCTTCTGTACTTTGCATTTTGAAGCATTGAATCAGGGGAAAATGCCCATCATTTCGTAGCTTACCGCGATTTTTTCGATGGCGGTTACGAAGGCTGCAGTGCGTAGATTGCCTATGCCCTCGTGCTTTAAGTAGGTTGCCCGGATTTGGTCGTAGGCCGTAATCATGGACTCTTCTAACCCGCTGTAAACCAAGTCTTGCTCGTCGGCCCCCCGGTCAAGCACTTTAATTTGTGCTTCGGTAAGGGCTTTGCCGGTTGAACTTTCAATGGCCTGGATGATGCTGTTGTTCATGTTCTGTTGGTAGCGCTTTTCCATGCGGCCAAAGCGAACGTGCGACAGGTTTTTAAGCCATTCGAAATAAGAAACGGTTACCCCGCCGGCGTTCATGTAAATGTCGGGGATAATCATGCCGCCGCGAGCGGTGATGATGTTTTCGGCCTCAGGGGTTACAGGCCCGTTGGCACCTTCAGCAATGATTTTTGCCTTGATTCGGGCTGCATTTTCTGCGTTGATTTGGTTTTCAAGGGCAGCAGGAATCAACACGTCGCAATCTACTTCTAGCACGTCGGGGTTGTTGGGCAATGCGGTTGAGCCGGGGTATCCATGCAGGGTTCCATTGGTGCTGAAAAAAGCCTTGGCCTCGGTGGGGTCAATGCCGTTGGCATCGTAAATGGAGCTGTTGTATTCGCCAAGGGAAACAATTTTGGCTCCACCTTCAAAGAAAAACTTGGCGGCATGGTAGCCCACATTGCCCAGTCCTTGAACGGCAACGGTTTTGCCGGCCAAACCGGTGCTTAAGCCCAATTTTTTCATGTCCTCTTCAAAAGACATGGCGTAGCGGGTGCCGTAAAACACGCCCAACCCGGTGGCTTCGCGGCGGCCGCGGATTCCGCCCTGAGAAACGGGCTTACCGGTAACGCAGCCCAGGGAATTTAGTTCGCCCATTGAAAAGGCTGCATAGGTATCGGCCATCCATGCCATTTCGCGCTCGCCGGTTCCGTAATCGGGGGCAGGCACGTCAATGCCGGGGCCAATAAAGTTCTTTTTTACCAGCTCGGTGGTGTATCGGCGGGTGATGCGCTCCAATTCATCCACGCTGTAATTCTTTGGATTGATGGTGATTCCACCTTTGGCTCCTCCAAACGGCACATCTACAATGGCGCATTTGTAGGTCATCAGGGCGGCCAGGGCCATAACTTCGTCTTGATTTACATTTTCGTTGTATCTGATGCCGCCTTTGGTGGGCAATTTGTGGTGGCTGTGTTCTACCCGATAGGCTTCGATTACCTCAATTCCGCGGCTTGTTTTTACCGGAAACCGCATTTTATAAACAGAATTGCAGTGTTTAATTTGCTCTAAAATACCCTCAGGGGCATTTACAAACGAGGCTGCATGGTTAAAGTAACGAAGTACATCCTCAAAAAATGAATGGGGTTTTTGGGTGTCGGTTTGATTGGACATAATTTAAAATTTAAGGACAAAGGTATATTTTCCTTAAAGTCTAAATGCATATTGGATTAGGAAAAATCGTGGGGGGTCTGCAAATAAGGGCCGCATGGAATATGCCTCGTTCATCACATTATTGACAATGAGTGACAATCGGCTTTCCGGAGTGATGCTAAAGCCGATCCGAGCGTCTACAATATGCGTTCCGTTTCGTTGGGTATCGCGAAAATCGGCAAGTCCGGTCTTGAAAATCAGGTCATCGAGCAGCAAAAAGGCTAGATCTATGTTTTGCATAAAGCTATTGTAGCGGTAGCTGACTCCGATATTCCATTTTTTTATCAGCACCTCTGCATCAAGTTTTGCGGTATGTCGGAACCGATATTTTAAAACGGTTTCATTGGGGTCTTCGGTAACCACGCTGGAAGAATTATTGTAAGTAATGGCTACCCCTGATGCATTAGAATAAATCAAATAATTGGGGTCTAAGGTGAATGGATTTGAATAGTTATAACCAGCCAAAACATTCAAGGTTAAATTTTTTGATAATTTTCCTGAAGTGGCTATAGAAGCATCTATTCCATACATGCGCACCGGCCCAATGTTTAAGGAAGTGAAGGCCAGGGGGGCTAAGGTAGAAAACGGTCCCGCAGTAAATTCAATGTAATTATCGTAGTCTTGCCAATAGGCAGCCACATCCACCAAGCCATTGAAACTTTTTCCTAAGCGAAAACCTTGTTTGACGCCCAGTTCGTAGGAAATGCTGGTTTCGGGTTTCAAGTCCAAAGAGGGCACAATGGGCGCTCCGCTCACCACCGTTTCCACAAAGCGTTCGGCAATGGTTGGGAAGCGAAAACCTTGGCCCACTGAGCCACGCAAAAAGGTCTGCTCGGCCAGTTTAAAGCTAAGTCCACCCCGAAAAACGGGTTTTGTTTCTTGAATATCGCCAATTCGAAAATGTTCCAAACGGACACCTGCCACTGCACTTAAGCGTTGCTTAAAAAATTTGTTTTCAATTTGGGCATACGCGGCCAGGTTGGTTTGCCGATTGTCGCCCTTGTTCACATTTCCGGCAAAAATTTCGGAATTGGCAAACACTTGGTTCAACATAATGCCGCCGGTAAGGCTCAGGTCTTTCAACCACACCGATTCTTGGTGGGTATTTAAAAACCGTTTTTGGTATTGGTATTCGGCAAACAGTACCTGATTGGAGTTGGCTTGGTTGTTGTCGTTGTCGTTGTTTAAGTGATAAAATCGGGTGCGTAGGTTGTGGCTGCTGCCCCGTTTACCAACATAACTGATGTAGGGGTCAACGGCCATTTGTTGCTGAACGGTGCGGGTAACACTGCCGGCACTGAAACGGTAAAATCCCGCTGCTCCGTTTTCGTAAATAAAACCGGAGGAGCTCCGCGAAAAGAGCAGGGTTGAATTAAGACCTATGCTTAGTCCGGGAACAGACTTGAATCGGTATCGGGTGTTTAAATGGGTGCGCAAGCGGTTTCCGTATTGACCGGGATCGGTACCAATGCTGTCTCCACCGGCCAATGAAGCCGCCATGGAAGGAGGGCCGCTCCAACCATTTTCGGCCTGGGCGTTCATGCCCACCACCAAATCGAACTGCCCAAATTGCTGCAGGTGGGTGGCCGAAACACCGGCCTGCATGGGCGGTACGGCTTTGCTCCAATCCCGATCTGCCGGCAAATCAAAAATGCCGGCATAGGTTTGTATTCGAGTAGAGGGCTTGATGCCCGGATAGGTAGTGCGTACATGAATTGCTCCATTTAAGGCACTGGAACCATACAGCACGGAGGATGCACCTTTAATCACCTCGATTTGTTCAATGGTTTCGGTGGGTACAAAGCTCCAGCTGGCCCTTCCGGCATCGCCCGATAAAATGGGCATATCGTCAACCAAAACCATAACCCGGCTTCCTGCCCCAAAAGAATAGCCACTTCCTGAGCGAATTTGGGGTTCTTCGTCCACCATGTTCACCCCGGGCACCTGGCTTAAAACCTGGCTAACCGTGGTGGTGTTTTTGTTTTCAATCAAAGCGGGCTTAACCACTTCCATCGAAACGGTTAATTCTTCCAGGCGTTTTTCGTATTTTCCCTCTGATTTTACAAGCATTTCGCCCAGGGTCCGCACCATGGGTTGCAATTTAAACACCAATTTTGTCAGGCTGTTGGCTTCCACCCGAACCGCCTGGTTTTGGGGGATGTATTCAATGGAACTGATTTTAAGCACTACCTCTGAACCCGAAGGCACCGAAAGGGAAAAATTGCCTTCCATATCGCTGGAAGCACCCGTTGTGCTGTTTTCAATGGCAATGTTGGCAAAGGGAACGGGACGGCCTGTTTCGGCATCGGTGATTCTGCCTTCAATTAGGCCTTTTTGGGCAAATATTCCCAAAGGCAGAAAACAAAAGGAAAAGTATTTTATAAAGTGTTTCATAAAATTTCTATTTGGTATATTAATCGGAGGTCAATGTAGGGCAATAAAAAGTCAGTACAACTTTCAAGGAGTTTGAGTTTGGCAAAGTTTCAATTTTTTACATAGCCAAACCTAACAAGATTTCCCGATTTTTCAATGCAAGGTTCAAAAGCCATGAAAAGCTGAAAAGACGAAAGGGGATTTACCTTTAGGTGGGCGATAAGTACCTGAAGGAATGCAGGTTTATCGAATTCGAACGCCCAGCAGTAAGGCTTTTTCAACGTTTAAAATGGGGGCGTCCTCTGCCTCATCTTCGTCGAGTTCTTCCTGACCCATAGAATCTAAAGTCAAAGGGTATGAAAACAAACTCCATTCCCCATCGGTGTATTCCAGGGCTGTGAGGTTTTCAATCCAATCGCCCGAGTTCAGGTACCGAACACTTCCCTTTTCATTTTCGACCAAGCGGTCGGCCGGTTGGTGGATGTGTCCGCAAATTACTGTATTGTAGCCATTTTCAATGGCCAATTCAGCGGCGGTGTTTTCAAAATTTGAAATAAATTTAACGGCTTGCTTGACGCTGTTTTTTACACGCTTTGAAAGGGAAATTCTTCCTTGGCCGGTTTTTTCTGAAACCCAGTTTAGGGCACGGTTGATTAAAATGAGCAAGTCGTAACCCTGTCCGCCGAGTTTGGCCAATAATTTAGAATACTGAATGCTGGCGTCAAAAACATCCCCATGAAAAATCCAGGTTTTGTTGCCGTCCAGTTCGATAAGCAGTTTGTCTTGAACCTTTAAGGAACCAAATTGAAGGTCTGAAAATTGCCTTAGCATTTCATCGTGGTTTCCGGTAATGTAGGTTACCGGAACGCCTTTAATGGCCCATTTTAAGATGTGTTGCAGCACTTTCATATGGGATTGAGGCCAATACCATTTTTTGAATTGCCACATATCAATAATGTCGCCGTTCAAAATCACCTGTTCAGGCCGCACACTTTTAAGGTAACGCAGCAATTCTTTGGCGTGGCATCCGAAGGTTCCAAGATGTATATCCGATAGAACCAGTACTTCGACCCTTCTTTTTGGAGGCATATCGGTTTTTACAAGTTTAATGGTTAATTGCTACCTGAGTGTTAAAATAACATTAAGCAAATGTTATCAGTCGGATTTTCCGAAAGGGGAAAGATTGGTGTTGCCGTTTTCCCGGGGTTTAGGGGTTGATTCCATGTTCGTTTGCAAGTCAAGCAACAGCTTTTTTAGGGCCTGAGCCAGGTTTTGACTGGGCATCAATTCGGTTCCCACATAAACAAGGGCCAGATGAAATTTTGGGGCGGAGGTTTGCAAAGAAAAATAAACCGCCCTGAGTTGTCGTTTCACCCTGTTTCGGTCAACCGCCCGTTTAAATTTCTTTTTTGAAACGCTAAAAAGAACTTTGCCCGGCTCGGCAATTTCGTCGGTTCTAATTAAAATCAGGGGGTATTGGAAATGCCGTTTGCCTTTTGAAAACAAGGCAGAAATTTGAGTGGGCGATTTTAGAATGCAATGGCGGCCATTGGAAACCGGTTTCATTTGCCCGTTTTTCCATTAATTTGTTTTAAATACCAATCCAGAGCCATCGCCATGGAGGGAGCTTTAGGCATAGGGGCTTTGAGTTGTACCTCTAAGCCGGCCGCCTCAGCAGCTTGGGCAGTTCCTTCGCCAAACGTTCCGATGTGCATTTCGTTCTGTTTGAAATCCGGAAAATTTTGAGTCAAAGACTCTACCCCGTTTGGGCTGAAAAAAACCAACATGTCGTAATTCGACAAAAGGCATTCCGACATGTCTGAAGAAACCGTTTTGTAAAATGCAGCCTTGGTAAAGGCAATTTTATTTTTAGCCAGGAAGTCTGTAATCTTATCGCTGTGTTTGTCGGAACAAGGAAAAAGAAACTTTTCGTTTTTGTTTTTCTTGAAATAATCCAACAAATCTTCCACCCCATTGGTGCCATGAAATATTTTACGCTTTCGGTATACAATGTACTTTTGCATGTACAAGGCAATGGTCTCTGAAGCACAAAAATACTTCATCGTTTCAGGAATATTAAAACGCATCTCTTGGGCCAACCTGAAGTAATGGTCAATGGAACTTTTTGAGGTCATTATGACACAACCAAAATCAGAAAAATCAATTTTCTGTTTGCGCATTTCGGTGGCTGTTATTCCCTCTATATGGATAAACGGCTTAAATTCAAGGGAAACCTTGTGGTTTTTCAACACTTCGGAATAGGGGGACTTTTCCGTTTCGGGCTTTGGCTGACTAATTAAAACAGACTTGATTTTCATGTCTCGAAGTGCAAATTAGTTCAGAAAAATACTCCGGTCCAGCGAACAACAACGCCAAGGGGGATAAGTTCTAGGGTGCAAAGATATAAAATATTGTAAAAACTGAATGAATGAGTCGAATTCCATAGAACAGAGGATAAGCGAATTAAATACAAAAAATAGCCCAGCAAAAAACCAATGAACAATGCCTGAGAGCCGGGAATCGGAATAGGAATCCAATCTATAGTAAAAAGAAACATGCCCAACAGTATGGCCGTGCCCATTCCAAAAAGAAATTGAAAAAATATTGCGTTGTGGACTCGGGCCAGCGGTTTAAACGAGAACAATTTTCCCAGGTTTTCTATCAACAGTGTTTTTCCCAAAACAGCCCCCATGAACAGCAGGGTTGCCGTACCCGAATGGTATGGATTTGATTCATATCCCAACCACATGATGGCAACCGGAACCCCTGTAAATCCATACAAAAACAATCCCCAATCGGAGGGCAGTCCGCGCCGGTCAAAATCGTCCACAAATTCCCAGAGCAAAGGCCTGTAGGTCATTGACCTAAAAAAAACCGTAAGCCGATCCCGATTTGTGTGCAGGGAAAGGACAAAAAGGGCCATACTTATTATCAATACCCAAAAAAACCAGTGTTCAAGTTTAAAACCGCCGGGATTCGGAATGCCATCGCTAAAAAAATGATAGCTTGCTTGGGCAAGGAAGGCAAACATGGGTTGCATTAGCAATCTTATTGGGGTCAAAGGTACTATCATTTCAGCGACGAATACTCAAGTTCAACCATATTTAATAATTTCAAATCATTGAAAAAAGAGAGGATGTATGCAGCAAGCATAGCCTTTTTTCCCTCAACGCATTTTATATCCCGGGCAAACAGAAATAGACAGCCGCATTCAAACCCCTCCATGCTTTTTTGGATAAAAAAGGGGCAGGCCGGCGTTCTGAATGATTGTTGGAAAACACCCGGGGCCTGCTGAAATTAAAAATCCAATTGCATCTTTGCCTATCATTCCATTCAGAAATACAAAACCTGCCTATGAGCCCCTTCGACCCCAATGCCCCCGCGGCCTCGAACTCAGGAATTTTTGGGCTGCCCTATTCAGAATCAGAAGCCGATTTGGTTTTGCTGCCTGTTCCCTGGGCCGTTACAGTTTCTTACGGTGCCGGGGCCGACCGTGGCCCCAAGGCCATTTTTGATGCCTCAATGCAGGTTGATTTGTACGATCCAACCTTTCAAAAGGTATGGGAATGCAAAACGGCTATGGCTCCCATTTCTAAAACCTTAAAAAAGGAAAGCCGGCATTTGCGCGTTTTGGCCGAAACCTATTTAGAAGGATTGTTGGCTGAAGAATCCTCCGAAGATTCCGCCAAACTTGCCTTTCTTCGAAAAAACATCGATGCCGGCTGCCATTCCATGAATCAATGGGTGGAAAAAAAGGCAACTTCGCTTTTAAAGAAGGGCAAAATGGTTGGTTTGATTGGGGGCGATCATTCTACCCCCCTAGGGGCTTTGCGTGCACTTTGCAAATGGCATCCCAACCTTTCGGTGCTTCAAATCGATGCCCACTGCGATTTGCGTTTGGCTTACGAAGGGTTTGCATTTTCCCATGCCTCCATTAGCCGCAATATTCACCGGGAATTTCCCGATTTAACCGCCCTGGTGCAGGTGGGAATCAGGGATTTATGCCAGGAAGAAGCCGATTATGCCGAACAGCATGGCAACATTCATTTGTTTACCGACAGGCATTTGAATGAACGGGCCGCCGAAGGGCGAACCTGGAAATCTACCTTGAAACAAATTGTTCGGCCTTTAGGGAAACAGGTGTATCTTAGTTTCGATATCGATGGATTGGACCCCTCATTGTGTCCAAATACGGGAACACCGGTACCCGGTGGACTTAGCTTTTATCAGGCGGTTTCCATTATTCAGGCCATCCATGCCTCGGGCCGAACCTTGGTTGGCTTTGATTTGGTTGAAGTGGTTCCCGGCGAATCTGAATGGGATGCCAATGTTGCAGCTCGAATTTTGTTTCATCTTTGTACCGAAGCACATCGTTCAAGAAAAACCGCGAATCACTAAATTGAGCAATACATGAAAGGGCCAATATCGAATTTTATTGAACACCATTACCGGCATTTTAATGCCGCAGCGTTGGTAGATGCCGCTAAAGGGTACGAAAAACATCTGCTGGAAGGCGGCAAAATGATGGTTACCCTGGCGGGAGCCATGAGCACGGCTGAACTTGGACTTTCCTTGGCCGAAATAATTCGACAAGGTAAAGTGGACATTATTTCATGCACCGGAGCAAACTTAGAAGAAGATGTGATGAATTTGGTGGCCCATAGCCACTACAAGCGGGTTCCTCATTACCGCGATTTGAGTCCTCAAGACGAATGGGATTTGCTGGAAAACGGATTTAACCGGGTTACAGACACCTGCATTCCCGAGGAGGAAGCCTTTCGCCGCATTCAAAAACACATTTTTCACTTGTGGAAAAAAGCTCAAGATGCGGGGGAACGGTATTTTCCGCACGAATATATGTATCAGCTCTTGTTGAGTGGAGTCATGGAACAGTACTACGAAATTGACCCCAAAAACAGCTGGATGATTGCTGCGGCAGAACGCAATTTACCCATTGTGGTTCCCGGTTGGGAAGACAGCACCATGGGCAATATTTTTGCCTCGTATTGCATCAAAGGTGAACTTCAGCCCTCAACCATGAAATCAGGCATTGAATACATGACTTGGCTTAGCGATTGGTATCGAAAAAATTCCGCCGGCAAAGGCGTTGGCTTTTTTCAAATTGGTGGCGGCATTGCCGGGGATTTTCCCATTTGCGTTGTTCCTATGATGTACCAGGATTTAGAATGGCACGACGTACCGTTTTGGTCTTACTTTTGCCAAATCAGCGACTCGACTACTTCCTACGGCTCGTACAGCGGTGCCGTTCCCAACGAAAAAATAACCTGGGGCAAACTCGACATTCACACGCCTAAATTTGTTGTGGAATCAGACGCAACCATTGTTGCACCCTTGATTTTCGCCTGGCTGCTGGATTGGTAACACCCCTAATCCATGGCCTGCCCTGGGCGGTTTGACTGTTCAACCAACTTGGCATACTCTTTTGGGCTGATGTCGGAATAGTAAAAGTAAACAGGGTTTACGGTTTGGCCTTGGTACGCCACTTCATAATGCAAATGAGGTCCTGTAGATTTTCCTGTGCTCCCCAGCAATCCGATTTTTTGACCCCGAGCCACCCGAGTTCCTTGCTGCACCGAAATAGACATTAAATGCCCGTACAAGGTCTCGTAGCCAAAACCATGTTGAATCCGAACGCAGTTTCCATATCCCCCGGTTTCGTGGCTGGCCCCCACCACAACTCCATTTCCGGTGGCATACACAGGTGAGCCCATTTCGGCCACAAAATCCATCCCGGCATGAAATTTAGAGGTTCGATAAATAGGGTCAGTTCGGTAGCCATAGCCGCTGGTGATGCGTTCCAAATCCCTTAAATCAAGGGGAATAATGGAAGGTATGCTTCTAATCATTTCGTTTTTATTTTTAATCAAGCCCCACAAATCGTCGTACGAGCGCGATTGAACGTAGGCGCGTTTTCGCAGCTGATCCATTTTTTGGGTGGCCTCGGTCAGCAATTCGTTCAGCAGCAAGCCCTTAAACCTGTCATACCGATTTAGCCCGGAACTGCCGGAGTTTCGTACTTCGGACGAAATTGGTTCCGCTGCAAATAAGGCTCGGTAAATTTGATCGTCTCGGTTTTCCAGGTCAGAAATGACCTGCTCCATTTGGCCCAATTGATTTTCCAGTACTTTCAACTGACTCCCTGTTAATTCCAATTCCCGCCTTAACCTTTTTTCTTTGGGTGAATCCAAATACCGATAGGAAATCAACAACACCAGGGTGGCAAAAAGCATTCCTGCCATCAAATTGAAGGCAATTCGAAATGCTCGGCTTGGCCACTTTTCCCGATAGGGCTCAAAACGTAAGGTTTTGGAATTGTAGTGGTATTTTATTCTGGACATTTCTTTTTTATTTCCAGTTATTGAAAGGACGAGCAACCAAAAAGCTCCTTTTCAACCCTTTTCATTCAAATATACAAAGGGTTTTTGAACCACAAAAAAGCCCTCCTAAGAGGGCTCCTTAAACAAACCAGAAATAATTTTACTCCCCCGGAACACTGGAATTGGTGTTCACCGGAAGACCTCCGCTGGCAGGTGGCTGCTTCACATTGCCGGTAATGCGCACCACATGCTGCCTGTATTGAGGATTGCCTGCATCGTCCATGCTTTCAACCTCGTTGGTGGTAATGGTTACTGTTTTTGAAATCATGCCCGGACGAGCTGTGTCGTATTTGATTTTAACAACGCCTTTGCCGCCGGGACGGATTGGATCTTTTGGCCATTCAGGAACAGTACAACCGCATGAACCTTTTGCGTTGGTAATCATTAGCGGCTGCTTGCCCTCATTTTTAAAAACAAAATCTCGAACTCCATCGCCTTTGTAAGGCACTTCGCCGTAATCTACAATCATTGATTCCGCAGTCAACTTGGCTCCATCGGAATTTTGAGCCATCAGGCTTCCTCCAAACATTAATGCCGTAGCAAAAAATAAAGATGTGATTTTCATAAAAATGGTATTGACGATTTTCTTCGTTTTCTCTCCAAAACTATGCAAATTTAATCCGAACCTTTTCGATTAACAAAAGTTTAACAGCCCAAAAAAGATATTTGAGCCTGCAAACCGATTTCGTTTTCTACCAAGATTCTGCATACTTTTGACCATGCCGGTATTCGAGTTTCTGTTTTGGCTAGGTTTCGGTCTGCTGTTTTTTATTTATTTGGGCTATGGAATTTGCCTTGGTGCAATCAGCAGGTTTTTTTCTGCCCCGCCCGAAAATTGGGCAAACCCCGATAGCATCCCTTCGGTTTGCATTGTTATTCCTGCCTACAACGAAGGTTCATATCTTGGCAACAAACTGGCCAACACCCTTGCTTTAGATTTTCCATTCGATAAACTACACATCTTAATTGTAAATGATGGCAGTACCGATGGATCTGATGCCCTTCAATGGCCCGACGACCGGGTTAAGATTCTGCATCAACCACATCGGCAAGGCAAATCGGCGGCCCTGAACCGGGCACTTGCCCTTTCTACAGCCGAAATCACCGTTATTACCGATGCCAACACCTTGCTCAATCCCGGTGCGCTTTTAGCCCTGACCGCCCCGTTTCAGTGGGATTCCATTGGAGCTGTGGAAGGAGAAAAGAAGATTCAGGCAGTCCATGGAAACAGTGCCTCCAACGAAGGCCTTTATTGGAAATACGAAAGCTTGATTAAGCGCTGGGATGCTCGTTTTTATTCCATTGTAGGGGCCACAGGCGAGCTCTTTGCATTTCGAACACCACTTTATAAACCGCTTGAACCCGATGCCATTCTGGATGATTTTGTGCTTTCTGTACGCATCATTGAACAAGGGTACCGGGTAGCCTATGCCCCAAGAGCACAAGCAACGGAACAGGCCAGCCCCGGATTAAAGGCCGAATGGAAAAGAAAAATCCGAATTTCAGCCGGGGTTTTTCAATCCCTACCCAGACTTAATTTGCCCCTGAGGCCTTTTGTGCATACCAAAGCCTGGCTTGTTTTTATTGGCCACCGTTGGATGCGCTGGATGCTTGCCCCGCCCCTTCTTCTTTTGGTTTTGCTTTGCCACCTTTACCTTGGCCACCAATACCAAGGTGCATGGCTGGTTTCGGCCCTGGTTCATTTAAGTTTGTACTTATGGGCTTTGTTGGGCTTTGCCCTGAACAACCTGAAATTAAAAATCCCCCTGTTTTACACTCCTATGTACTTTTTGATGATGAATGCAGCGATTTTGGCCGGTGCCCTTCGCCACTTTCGGGGCCAACAAACGGTACTTTGGGAAAAGGTTCGGCCCTGATAAACCGCCCCCCGGCATCGTTGCTTCGCCGGATTATTCCGGTTTGGCCGCCAGAAGCAACCCTTGGGTGTAGGCCTCTTTTGGATTTTCCAATACCTCTTCTACACTTCCCTGTTCTACTGCTTTTCCGGCCTGCATAACCAGCACCTGATCGCTCATGTAATGCACCACTGCCAAATCGTGCGAAATAAAAAGGCAGGCAAAGCCTTCTTCCTCTTGCAAGGAGCGCATCAGGTTTAACACTTGTGCCTGTACCGAAACATCTAAGGCGGCCACCGATTCGTCGCAAATCAACGCACTGGGTTTTAAGGCCAAAGCCCTTGCTATTCCTATTCTTTGCCGTTGCCCACCGCTGAATTCGGCCGGATAACGCCCAAAGGCCTCAACCGGCAGTCCAACGCGCTGTAGCCATTTTAAGGCTTGCTCCCGGCAATCGGCCCGAGTGGGATATTTCCTATGCACCCAAAGTGGTTCAGCAATGGCCTGACCTACCGACATATACGGATTTAGTGAGCCGAAGGGGTCTTGAAAAATAAGCTGCATGTTGGGCCTAAATCTTCTTAATGCTTCGCCGGTTAAGGTTCTAAGGTTGGTTTCTCCAAATTGGATTTCGCCGGAATGAACCGGCAGCAGCCCGAGCAGGGCCTTGCCTATGGTGGATTTTCCACAACCCGATTCGCCCACCAAGCCCAAGGTTTGCCCTTTTTTGAGTTCAAAACCGATGTCTTGTACTGCGCTAATGCTGGACTTTGTACGTCCAAGCCAATCGCGCTCCAAGGGGTATTTTACCGTTAAGCCTTGAACCCTAAGCAAGGTGGGTGCTGCCGAATCGGGCAAAGGACGGGGATTGTGGAAAATGCTGTTTTTTTCCTGTCCTTCTAAAAAATCTTCAACCGTAGGCAACCTGGATGGCCTTTGGGCCGCAGAAAGCATGCGAGGCCTACAGGCCCACAGGCTTCGGGTATAGGGATGCCCGGGATTGGAAAGTACATCGGCCGTTTTGCCTTGTTCCACCAAGTCGCCGCGGTACAGCACAGCAATATGGTGGGCCAATGCTGAAACCACACCCAGGTCGTGCGAAACAAACAACATAGCCATGCCCCGTTCCTCTTGCAGCCTTTTTAAGGTATTTAGGATGCTTTTTTGCACAGTGGGATCCAATGCCGTGGTCGGCTCGTCGGCAATCAACAAACCGGGTGAGCACGAAATGGCCATGGCAATCATAACCCTTTGCTTCTGCCCGCCCGAAATTTGATGTGGATAGGCCCGCATCATTGCCTCTGGCCTTGGCAATTGAACCTCGCGAAATAATTCCAAACAGCGTGCCTTTGCCTGGGCCTTGCTTCCTTTTTCATGGATGCGAAGTGCTTCAATTACCTGAAATCCACAGGTGTAATAGGGATTAAGCGAAGTCATTGGCTCTTGAAAAATCATGGCCGCCGATTTACCCCGGATGCCGGGCATTTGCCTTTCAGGCAGGCTTAAAACATCCACCTGTTCACCCTGATGCCGCAAAAAAATACGCCCACTGACCTGCCCGGGGTTTAGGCGCAACACACTTAAAGAAGTTAGGGATTTTCCACTGCCCGATTCGCCCACCAAACCAAGTGTTTCGCCTGCCCGGATGCTCAAAGAAACGTTTCGAAGCACCTGTTTGCCTGAAAAAGCAATGGAAACAGACTGAATGTCGAGTACCGGTTCCGGCATCAACTGGGCAACTTAGGTTCTGTTTTGGATTCCGGAACCGCCCTAAAAACAAGCCGAACCATTCCCGGCCCGTGGAATGGGCTTTCGTCCATAATTTCCAGAGCGACACCCGATTTAGAAAAGGCGTAGGTTCCTTGATCCAACAGGGCATCCTGATTCCAAGCCTTTGAAAAATGGGCCACCGCCAATTCTGTCAATTCCTCGCCCCTTGGTTCGGAATCCAAAAATACCTGCACATAAATTTCGTCCAGCTTTTCCTCAATAAACTGATATTGAACTTCGTAATATTCTGAATCTGAATAGTGAAAGTGGTATTTTACAAAACCGGAATCCAGGGCAACCAGCGCTTTTTCGTCTTCTTTTTCTTGCACATTTTCCCGGGATTCGCCAAGGGATATTCCCCGCCAATGGCCTTCGGCAGGTCCTGCCATTTCTTCAAAATGCCGTTTTAATGGTGTGCCAAAGCAGGCCCAAAATAGTACCAGGGGCAGCAACCGGAACCAAATTCGTTTTTGCATGCTTCAAAGATACGCTACCCAAGTTAAATCCACGAATTTTAGGTTGAATTCTAACATAGATTTTTAGGGCGGTTGCGGGCTTTCAGGGGTTGTCCGCGGTTGCCGGCAGGCTGCCCCAGCGGGCTTGCGGTGGCTCCTAAAGTCGCCTCCGCGCCACGCGGGCCAGGCTGCGGCACCCTTGCGGGCAACCCGCTTCAATCCCTACCGCGGGCCTCGTTATTAAAATGCCTACTTTACCCCTTTGGGCCAACCCAAAAAGTAAAGCCCCATGGAAATGCTCCATAAATAGGTGAGCGGCGGTTGAACGGCCAAATTGGGCAAGGGAAACAGCATTAATCCAAGACCAAATGCCACCACCATGGCGGCCAATCCCCTTGAAAGCCAGATTGGCCCCATGATTGAAGTCAGCGCCAGTATGGAACTGCTCGACAGCAAACCCAGCAACAACCATTCATTTTTGCCGGAAGGAACGCTCAGACGCAACCAATCCAAATGAAACCAGGCAGGAACAACAGGCAGGGAAAATCTAAAAACCCAAGAGGTCAATACCTGAAAAAAGCGGCTTATCATACCGAAATTAAACGGTCATTATTTCTTTTTCCTTGCGTTGACAAAGGTCATCTACTTTCACCGTATATTCCTCAATCATTTTTTGAACCCTGGCCTCCTGGTCTTTTGCGGTATCTTCAGCCAGGCCCTCTTTGACCAATTTTTTAAACCCTTCGTTGGCATCCCGGCGGGCATTGCGCAAGCTAACCTTGGCGTTTTCGGCTTCGGCTTTGGCCATTTTTACCATTTCTTTGCGGCGTTCCTCGGTCAATGGGGGTACATGCATCCGAATCATCTCGCCGTCGTTTTGAGGATTCAGGTTTAGGTTGCTGTTGATAATGGCCCGCTCAATGTCTTGAAGCATTTTCTTTTCCCAAGGTTGAACGGTAAGGGTGCGTCCATCGGGCGTATTTACATTGGCTACCTGCTGCAAAGGTACATTTGAACCATAGTAATCTACATACACGGAATCCAGCATTGCCGGATTGGCTTTTCCGGTGCGGATTTTCAACAATTCGTCTTCTAAGTGCGAAATTGCTTTGTCCATGCTGCCCTGGCAGCGTTGAAATATGGCATCGGTACTCATAATCGTTTTAATTGGTAAGGTAAAAATTAAGCATTAATTTTTTGCACAGGTTTCGGAGGGCAAAGCCCCGCACAGACTGCAAGCCTTGCCTTCTTCGTTCAAAAATGGGCTTTGGCTGGCACAGGTACCGGCAAATTTGCCGTTTTTCTTCAACAAAATCTTTACTGCAATGCCTGCAAAAGCCAAGGCCAGCAGGCCAATAACCAAAAGCAATAATGTCCAGTTCATATCACCGTGCTATCTTTGATGTATTGCAAAGGTAAAAAACACATGGATTCTACACTACTTGCCTTCGGCCGCTTGCTAACAATAATGGATGAACTGCGTGAGCAGTGCCCCTGGGACCAAAAGCAAACCATGGAATCGCTGCGCACCCTGAGCATTGAAGAACTGTATGAACTTTCAGACGCCATTCTGTCTGAATCGCCCGACGACATTCGCAAAGAATTGGGAGACCTGTTTCTTCACCTGGTTTTTTATGCCCGCATTGGCAAAGAAAAAAACTGGTTTAGCTTGGAAGAGGTGCTGAATGGAATTTGCGATAAGTTAATTCAACGCCATCCACACATTTACGGCGATGTTCAGGTGAAAGACGAAAAAGAAGTAAAGCAAAATTGGGAGCAAATCAAATTGAAGGAAGGAAACCGATCGGTGTTGGGTGGAGTTCCCGCCGGTTTGCCGGCCTTGGTGAAATGCTGGCGTTTGCAAGAAAAGGCGGCGGGGGTTGGATTTGACTGGGAAAAGCCTGAACAGGTTTGGGAAAAGGTCAAGGAAGAATTGCAGGAATTTGAAGAGGCCAGGGCCAAGGCCGATGCCGACAACCAGGAAGAAGAAATGGGCGACATGCTGTTTGCTTTGGTAAATTACGCCCGACTTACCGGAATAAATCCCGAAGATGCGCTGGAACGCACCAACCGGAAGTTTATTCACCGGGTTCAGGGCATTGAGGCCTGGTTGAGGCATTACGGGCAAACCTGGAGCCAGGTTGACATAGGCGTTACCGAAGGCTATTATCAACGCATCAAGCGCGGTGAATTTCCTCCGGAACCCCGGGAATAATCTACCGGGTTTTTTCTTTCAAAATTGGGCATCGCCACACTTCGTTTTTTTGCCCTTCCCGGGGCTTGGTTTTCAAACCCCTGAAGCGGAAAGGAGGTGAATTGGACAGCAGTAAAAAAATTCAGGCGGAACCGAACGAGAGGGCTTGCGCCCCGATTGCAGCGGCAGGCGGCTTGGGCCGGGGCTTGTAGGGGCAGGCCGGGCAGGGCGACCTTGGGAGCCCCTGCCCGGCCAGGCCCCTACAGCCCTGGCCAAAGCCGACTACAGCGGAAAGCGGAAAAGGCGCCCAAATCAAACCCCAAATACCAAGCCGAATTATTACCTTCGTATTTCATCTTTTTTTCATGGAACCCAACGAAAACGAATTGCAGGCCAACCTTCGATTGCTGCAGGAAAAATACCAGGCCGGGGGGCAAGATATTGTAGGCTATCTACAGGGGCTTATGCACTCTAACTACCTGACTTACTGGGACTATATCAATTTAGACACCTTGCTGACATTGCAGCAACCCAAGACCTCGTTTCCCGACGAAAAGGTGTTTATTTTGTACCATCAAATTACCGAACTGTACTTTAAACTTTGCCTGAACGAGCTGGAGCAAGTGCCGACGCGAAGTACGGATGCCGACTTTTTGTTGAGTCGGATGCAACGCCTGAACGCCTATTTTTCGGCCTTGATCCATTCCTTTCAAATCATGATAGAGGGCATGGAAACCGAACAATTTTTGCAGTTTCGAATGGCTTTGTTGCCGGCATCGGGTTTTCAATCGGCACAATACCGAATGATTGAGGTATTGGCAACACCGTTGGAAAATTTATTGCAGTATGAATTGAGGGAAAGTTTGAGGGGCAAGGCAGAAATCAAGGTATTGTTGGAGAATATTTATTGGAGCCGGGGTGCTGCCGAGTTAAAAACCGGCAAAAAAACATTGACTTTAAGGCAATTTGAAGAAAAATATGGGGCAGTGTTTTTGAGTTTGGCCGAAGGAATCAGCGGAAAGACCTTGTATGAAGTGTTTCAGGGATTGCCGGAGGCTGAGCGTGGGCGAATGGATTTGCGGGAGGCGTTGCGTACATTTGACCGGAGGGTAAACATAGATTGGCCATTGATGCATTATAAATCGGCGGTGCGGTATTTAAAGCGGGAACCGGAGGACATTGCTGCCACCGGGGGAACGAACTGGCAGAAATACCTGCCTCCGAAAAATCAACTTCGAATTTTTTTTCCGGAATTATGGACAGAACAGGAGCGGCAGGAATGGGGAAGGCATTGAATTTGATGGGGTTTTGCCATGTGGCTTAGGGTGATGCAACATTCATGGGTATGTTGACATCGAAGACCTTGCGGCTTGTTTCATTGGTGTCGGGCATCGCCTTGGGCGGCCTGGTATTAATTCAAGTATTTTGGGTACAAAAGGCGTATCGGTTTACCAACGAGCAATTTCAAAATCGGGTAAGTTTGAGTTTGATTTCGGTGGCCTCGCAAGTGTATCGGTACAACAGCGACACCACCTCGGTACGCGAAGCGGTAACTCCCATCGGGGATGAAGATTTTTTGGTGAGTTTAAATGGCACAGTACCCCCGGATTTTTTATTGAATTTATTGGTTGCAGAGTTTCGCAAGCAATCTATTTTGCAGGATTTTCAGGTTGGCATGTACGATTGTTTTGCAGACAGCATGGTTTGGCGAACGTACAGCACCGAATTGGGGCCGCTTTTTTCAGGGAAATCTCCGGGGATTGCGGTATTGAAAAAATTGCCCTCGTACACTTTTAGTGGCGACAGCCACATGATGGTGGTGCATTTTCCGGGAAAAAGGACCTTTATAGCCCGAGAGCTAAGGGTATTGTCGGCCAGCACCTTAGGGGTAATGGTGATTATGGGGGTATTTATATTTGTGGTGGTTATTGTATTTCGCGAGAAAAGGTTGTCGGCCATGCGCCAGGATTTTATCAACAACATGACCCATGAGTTCAAGACCCCCATATCCACATTGTTGGTGGCTGCCGAGGCCTTAAAGAAAAACGACTCAAACCCGGGGGGCGATCGGGTACAGCGGTATGCACAAATAATTCAGGACGAATCGCTGCGTTTAAAGACGCATGTAGAGCAGATTTTGAAAGTTGCCATGGTAGAGTCGGCCCGAAACAACATAGAAAGGCAAGAGGTAAATGCCATAAATCTGTTGCAAATGGTAGAAGAACAGTTCAAAACAAGGTTAGAAAACAGTGGTGCACGGTTTGAGTTGTTGACGGAATTGCCCAAAGACCTTACTTTGAACGGAGATAAAAATCATTTAAGCAATGCCTTGTTCAATTTATTGGACAATGCCTTGAAATATGGGGGAGAGCATGTGCAGATACGGCTTCGGGCATGGCTAAAATCAGGGCAGTTAATTTTAGAAGTAAGCGACAATGGGCCGGGCATACCCAAAGCCGTACAAGGCATGATTTTTGAGAAATTTTACCGTGTTTCGACGGGCAACCGTCACGACATAAAAGGATTTGGATTGGGGCTTAGCTATGTTAAGCAAATTGTTCGGCTGCATGGGGGTCAAATAACCTTACGCAGCAAAGAGGGAGAGGGAGCGGTCTTTACCATCAAACTAAAACCAAATACGCCATGAGTGCACCCCTAAGTTTATTGTATGTTGAAGACGATGCGGCATTGGGGCTGATTTTGAGTGAGCAATTGGCCGACGTTCCGGGTTGGAAGGTAGATTGGATATCGAATGGCAGGGAAGCGGCAGAGGCAGCGTCAAAAAAAGCCTACGATGTTGCTGTTCTGGATGTAATGTTGCCTGGTATGGATGGCTTTACCTTAGCCAAAGTTTTAAGGGAGCAGGCACCGCTGCTTCCCATCTTATTTTTAACTGCCCGCGATGCACAGCAGGATGTACTTGAAGGGCTAAACACCGGCGACGATTACATGTCGAAGCCCTTTTCTACAGAAGAGCTGTTGTTGCGTATTCGGAATTTGGTAAAGCGAACCCTGGCCGATTCGCCGCCAAAAGAGCCTGAGAATTACCAATTGGGGCATTACCACTTTGACTACCACAATTTTATGTTGGTGCACAATGAAGGAGAAGGGCGAAGATTGACCGAACGAGAAGGCATGTTGTTGCACTATTTATGCAAGCAAGACCAAGCTGTGATACGGCGTGAAGATTTGCTTCAGGCTGTTTGGGGTAAAACCGACTATTTTACAGGCCGGTCGATGGACGTATTTATTTCAAAGCTTAGGAAATATTTGTCGGCCGACCCCCGGATAAAAATCCAGGTGGTTCATGGAATTGGCTTTGAGTTTATCCGACCTTAGAAAAAGATTGCCGTAGGGCTTGGATGGCCCTTGGATTCGGATTGGGTTTTTTGGTAATTTTACCCTCGTAAAATCCGAATTCATGTCAGAAGAACGCCCATTAAGTGCCGAAGAAAAACGGGAAAAGCTGAAGCAGTTATTAAAGCAGAAAGCGGCTCAGGCCGAGGCTGCAAAATCGACTGTTTCTACTGCTCCGGCGAAAGGAAAGACAGATACCTCGAAATTCGCCGATGTAAATCAATTCCCTGAGGTGCAGGCCTTGGCGGCTCAGTTTGAAACCTTGCAGTCATTGCAGGTTGAAAATCCGTATTTCAGGGTAAATGAGGTTATTGTGAACAACAAAACCCAAATTGGTGGTCGGGAATTGTTGAGTTGGTCATCGTACAATTACATTGGATTGTCGGGCGATGTTCGGGTTTCAGAGGCGGCAAAAGCCGCGGTTGACCAGTATGGAACCTCTGTATCTGCCAGCCGTATTGCTACAGGCGAGAAACCCTTGCATGGGCAGCTTGAAAAAGCCCTGGCCGAATTAATTGGTACCGAAGATGCCATAACTTTGGTAAGTGGGCATGCAACGAATGTTACGGTGATTGGGCATTTGATGCGGCCGGGAAAAGATTTAATTGTGTACGATGATTTGTCGCACAACTGCATCATAGAGGGTGCTGTTTTGTCGGGAGCACGCAGAATAGCATTTCCTCATGAAAACTACGAGGCTTTAGACCAGATTTTAACCGATAACAGAGCCGATTACGAGCGTGTGTTGGTGGCCATTGAAGGGGTTTACAGCATGGATGGCGACATTGCTGATGTGCCCAAATTCATTGAAATTAAGAAAAAACACAATGCCCTATTGCTGGTGGACGAAGCCCATTCCATGGGGGTAATAGGCCCAAATGGTTTAGGAGTTCGGGATTATTTTAACCTGGATCCGAACGATGTAGATTTGTGGATGGGAACCTTTAGCAAGAGTTTCGCTTCGTGCGGAGGCTACATTGCCGGCAGAAAGGCCTTGATAAATTATTTAAAATACAACACCCCCGGGTTTGTGTATTCGGTAGGAATTAGCCCTGCCAACGCAGCGGCGGCACTTGCAAGTACCGGCATTATGATGAGCGAGCCCCGGAGGGCTCAAAAATGCCAAGCCAATGCGGCTTCATTCCTTTCAAAGGCCAAGGCAAAGGGTCTGGATACAGGGCCCAGCAAAGATACGGCGGTGGTACCCATCATAACGGGAAATTCCGCTCATGCGCTACTTTTGGCAGACGCCTTGTTTAAAGAGGGAATAAATGTGCAACCCATTTTGTATCCGGCAGTAGCCGAAGAAGCGGCCCGTTTGCGGTTTTTTATTACCTCAGACCATACCGAAGAAAACATCGTTTTTACCATAGATAAAACCGCTCAACATCTTGAGCGTATAAGAAAAGAATATGGGAATTTAAGTTTCCCAAAGGTTCCTATGGGTTAAGAAAACGGTTGGGGTTTGAGGCATTAACGCTGTCGGGAATTTGGGAGAAGTGCCGACCAAAACCAAGGGAAAAAAACCTACTTTTGAGTATGGCAGATTTGCTGCGAATTAGTGTTGCAATAGCAACCTACAATCGAGAGAAGTACATTGGAAAAGCCCTGATGGGATTGTTGAGGCAAGATTTGCCGTATTCGGCATTTGAGGTTTTGGTTATTGACAACAATTGCAGCGATGCCACCATGCAAGTGGTTGAAAGCTTTCAGAGGGCTCATCCTGAGCTTCAGATTCGAACCATGTTGGAAACAAAGCAAGGTCTTTCGCACGGCCGGAATCGTGGTGTTCAAGAATCCCGGGCCAACTACATCACCTTTTTAGATGACGATGCCGTGGCACCCCCTGATTTTTTAAGCAAGGCGGTAAATTATCTGGATTTAAGGATGGAATTGCTTGCCATCGGAGGAAAAATAGAGCCGGAATTTGTGGATGGCAAACCCGATTGGTACAGCCCTTACTATTGGGGGGTTACCGGGCAATTTGATGCAGGAGATTCAGAAGGTGCCATGTTGGATTGGGGTAAATTTCCCTGCGGTAGCAACATGACCTTTCGCCGCGAATTTTTTAATGAATACGGACTATTTAATCCAAATCTAGGACGAAAGGGGGCAATATTGTTAGCGGGTGAAGAGAAAGAACTGTTTAGCCGGGTAAAGGGTTTGGCCCGGCAGCGCATTTGGTACTATCCCGATTTAACGGTTGGGCATTTGGTTGACAATCAAAAATTAAATCCTGGTTATTTGAAAAAATTCTGCGTTGGGTTTGCTTTGGGGGAACGGCTTGAGGTGGCCGAGGCTCCGATTTTGGTTCGTATGCGTCGATATGCGGAATTTACCACAAAAAGTTTGGGTACATATTTGTTGGGGTTAGGCTATTTGCTGCGAGGTCAACCCGCCAAAGCCGGAATGATTGTACGGTTTGGAACCTGGATTTTTATGGGTTTATGGTTCAGCCCAATGCCCAAAACCTAGCATTCGGATAGGTTCCCGGAATGGGGGAATAAAAAATGGGGCAAATCGGCAAATCACGGTTGGGGCAGCACAATTCGGCATAGCGCGTGTCAACTCCAAATTATCTGTATTTTTGAAGCATGAAGGTTGAAATTGGTCCGAAATTGATTGCCCATTTGGCTCATTTAAGCAGGTTGGAATTTGAACCCCGGGAAATTCCACAGCTGCAAGCCGATTTAACCCGGATTTTAGGATTTATTGATGCTTTATCGACGATAGAAACGGAAGGCGTTGAGCCCTTGGTTTATTTGTCGGACCGAAAATTTTTATTGAGTCCCGAAAATACCGAGCAACCTAGAAAAGACGAGGTAATTCCGGAAAGGTTATTAAGCCATGAAGAAGCACTGCAAAACGCTCCGCACCGCGACAGCGATTATTTTAGGGTGCCCAAGGTATTGAGTGGAAAAAAATGAGTGTATTGCGGATTGCCTGGCATCAGCAAAATCCTGAATGGGAAAAGCCGGAAATAAATTTGCAGACTTTGACGGATGTTGCCCCGCGGTTGGGGGAGTGTGACGTTTGGATATTGCCGGAAATGTTTGCCACTGGATTTACCATGAACCTAGAAATGGCAAAAAGCGGACTGCATGCCTTAGAATGGATGAAGCAGATGGCCAAGGAACGAGAGATGGTATTGGCCGGCAGTCTTGCATATCCCGGGGCAGGGGGGCCGGTCAATCGTTTTTTTTGGGTGAATTCCCGGGGGGAAGCTGTTCATTACGACAAGCGGAATTTGTTTGAACTTGCCGGGGAAACGAAGCATTTTATGGCAGGGAATCAGAGGGTTCTTTTGTCTTTTCGTGGTTGGAATATTGCCCTTTTTGTTTGCTACGATCTTCGCTTTGGGGCATGGATGTACCGACGGCCACATTTCAATTACGATTTGGCTCTGGTGGTTGCAAACTGGCCGGAGCGGCGCAGCAGGGCGTGGAAAACATTGCTTTCGGCACGCGCAATTGAAAATCAATGTTATGTGCTTGGAGTAAACCGGGTAGGAACCGATGGGAATGGATTGCTTTACAGTGGAGACAGCCGGTTAATTGGTCCTTTGGGTGATTCAATCATTGAAAATAAAGTGTTTGAGGCAGAAAATGGAAAGGCAGTAATAGACCTTGAGGAACTTCAGGAAGTGCGCCGCCGTTTTCCTTTTTGGACCGGTGGGTTGGATGAATAAGCGGTCAACCGGAATTTGAATCGGGAAGAAATCAGGTTTTCAAACCCGGATTGTTGATGCTTTGATGGTGGGAGTGCACTAGGGCAACAAAAACCCCGTTACATTTGAGGAATATGCGGCAGTTCACAAAAAATAGTCTGGTGGTATTGGTCTTGGTGTTTGGATTGGTAGGGGCTGTTGTTGCCCAAAGTCGTTCGTCTTTAGAAAAGAAAAGGAAGAAAATTGAGAGTGAAATAGAATATACCGAAACCTTGCTTAAGCAAACCCAGCAAAAGCAAAACAACAGCGTTGATGCATTGCAAAAAATAGTGGCCGGAATTGAAGCCCGAGAGCAATTGGTAATGACGCTGGGAACGGAAATTGCGGTTATAGACAGTTCGTTGGCTTTGGGCAAGAGGGAGTTGATGCGGCTAAGTCAGCTTTTGGAAAAGCAAAAGGAGGCTTATGCCGGGATGGTTAGGGCGGCGTATGTTCAACGGCGGCGGCAATCGGGTTTAATTCCCATATTATCGAGTCCGAACCCGGGGGCTTTGCTACGTCGTCAGGAATACATAGAGCGCATGGGTCGTTTAAGGCAGCAAAAAGTCAAATCCATTCGCAAGACCAACATTCAATTGACAGGGCAGCTTCAAAAGTTGGATACGCTTCGTCGGCAAAAGTCCAGTGTTTTGAGCGAGCAACAAATTCAGGCACAACGACTGGAGCAAGAGCGCCTTCGAAAAGAGAACTTGCTGGTGCAATTGAAAGGAAAGGAAAAAGTACTGAAAAAGCGTTTGGTGCAAAAGCAGCAAGAAGCGGTTGCCCTTGCCCGAAAAATTGAAGGCATTGTTGCGGCGGAGTTAAAATCGGCTCGAACCCGCGATGAAAAGGTGGCTAAGGCACGTGCTGCTGAGGCCAAGGCAAGTGGTTCAAAGGCGCCTATCCCGGCAACCCCTGAAAGTGTGGCACTTGGAAATGACTTTTCCACCAATCGGGGGCGTTTGCCATGGCCGGTAAAATATGGCTTAATTACGGGAAGGTTTGGAACACAACCTCATCCTGTTTTTCAGCATGTAACCATACAACGAGATGGGGTGGACATCAGCACTCAGAAAGGAGAAAAGGCACTTGCTGTTTTTCGTGGAGAAGTGTCGGCGGTTTTTGCTTTGGAAGGATACCAAAATGTGGTGATAGTTCGGCATGGAACATACCTTACCGTTTATGGAAATTTAGACCAGGTTCTGGTAAAAAAGGGGCAGGCCATTAAAACGGGTGATGCTTTAGGGACGGTATTTTTGGATGAGGAGGATGGTAAATCGGCCCTGCACTTTCGTGTAATGAACGGGCAAATTCCAGAGAATCCTCAATATTGGATATTAAAAAAATAAGGTATGAAATCATTGGAGCAGCGCTTGCAAATGTTGAACGACCTTGAGTTGGTACGTTTTGCACTTAAATACCGAAAAACAATGCCCGATGAGCATGCAGAGGTGCTCGAAGAGGTCATCAAGGACCGTATTAGCCCGGACCGTTGGACTCGCCTTTGCGAAGAGTTGGCAAGGGACAAAGCATTTCAAGCGGAGCTGCAGAAAGCAGCACAGGATAGAACGGTCAAAAAGGGGAGTTCAAAGACCCAACAGTGGTGGCTGTATGCATTGGTTGGAACCGGTATATTGGCTTTGGCCGCCTACTTACTTCAACCTTATTTATCCTAAAGAAAACTCAGTTTCAGTAGAGTATAGCCGGGGGAATTTTAGGTTTCGAAGGGGGTAGCGAAAAAAATTAACGTATGACGTTTAATTTTCCCAGGTAATCGAATTCTGTACGGCAGGGCGAAATGTAAAATACGCGGTAGGTAAAGACTTCGGATTCGTAGGGGTCTGCGTCTTTCCATGCATTCCAGCCTTGGCTTGGGATTGTGCTTTCAAAAATCAGGTTTCCCCAACGGTTAAAAACCATAAACTGGTATTCCAAGTATCCGGGATCCACTCCGCGCACGTAGTAAATTTCATTTAAACCGTCGCCGTTGGGGGTAAAGGTATTCGCTAAAAATAAGCCGTCGCGTTTGTTCGTGTATCGGACAAAAATGGTGTCTTTGTACTCTTCGCCGCAGTATTGAACAGTAACAGAGTAGTTTTCTTCCTTAAAGGCAAAGGCGGTGTCTGAGGTAGTGCCATTCCACCACAGGTACTCGGCATTTGTGCCTAGATTTGGCACAAACAAAGGAGCCAGTCCGCTGTCGCAAACGGTGATATCGGGTCCGAGGTTGATTTGCCCGGGGGTTAATTGATTAATAAAAATGGAATCGGAGGTTGGTCCACATGCACCGGTCCAGGTTACCAGATACCATCCCCCTGTTGTAACCTGAATGGTATCGGCGGTGGAGCCGGTATTCCAGACGATAGGCCCTGTTGTGCCTGCTGTTGTCAAAAAGGCTGTATCGCCGGGGCAAACGAGCGAATCTTCTTTCATATTGAATTCGGCTTTGGAACCAATAACCACAGTGAAAGTGTCTTGCAGGGTGCCACAATCGTTTGAAACTTCAACCCAATAAGTGCCTGAGTTGGTTATTTCGATGGGGTTGGTAACGGGTAGGTCGTTGAGTTGATAGGTGCATGCAAAGCAAGAGAAGTTAAAACTCAGCAAAGAGGTATCGCAGACCAGCCGATCCGGGCCTAGTGAACCGACAGGGGGAGAGGAAGAACTTACCCAAACGGTGTCTGTAGAAACACCGCAGATTGAACTAACCGTAACGAAGTATTCACCTTCAAACATGGGACTGATGGAGGCGGTTGTTGCACCGGTGCTCCACAAGTAGGTACAACCGGGGCAGGAAGCATCAATGACGGGGGGTACTCCTCCGCAAATTAGGCGATCGCTTCCAAGGTTCACATTGCTAAAAAGATTCACGGAAATGCTGTCGCGGAAGGCACAGCCATTGATTCCGACGATGTCGACGAAATAAATTCCGGGTTGATTTACTACCGTTTGAGGCCCTACGGTGCCATCGCTCCAAACTTGGGGTACCATCGCAGGCAAACCGGTATTTAAATTGATATTTTGGCCTGGGGCACAGATGGTGGTATCGGAGGGAAGTACACCTCCAAACGGAGCTGAGGGGACAATAATGACCATTCCGGTATCGCATCGTGGAAAGCAATAGTCATCGCAGACGGCGAAAAAAACGGTGTCAGGGCCTGTTTGAGGGGCTAAAGAATTCATGCTAATGATGCCATTGTTGACTGAGGCATTGACATTTGGCGAGTTGCCCAAAATAGAAACGTTCAAATTCGGGTTGTCGGAATCGGTTGAAACAGCCAGAACATTGGCCTGCAAATTGGCATACATTGGAGTACAGGGGGCAATTACCTGTAAATCTTGGGTGATGGGTTTTAAGTTGGGGGGTAGGGTTTCGGAAATTTTAAAAGAGAACCCCATGTCGGCGTTCAAATTCAAGCCAATGGCTTGGGGGTTGCATCCCAAACCGGCTGAATTGGGGTTGCCGATGCCCCCCAGGTATTGGAATGCCATACCAACGTCACGGCGAATGAAGTATATAACATTGTCGGGAGCTAATTTAATGCCTGCCGCAACCAGGGAATTGTTGGCTCCTGCATTATACACTTGCAGGGGGGCATTTCCGGGGTTGTTTAAATCGTACTGATAGACTCGGCCACCGGTAGCATTGGAAGACCTGAGTTTGGTGATGTACAGTTTGGTTCCGTCGGGGCTCCATTCGGCGTCGTAATTTCCTTCAAAGTTGGTTTGTGATGCTCCGAAGACAGAATTAGGAATTTGAGTAATGTTGCTAACAGCACCGGTAGCCAAATTGTAATTGGCCAGCAGAACTGCATCTGATTCACGAAGTGAAGTGATGGCGAGTTTTTGATTTACGTCGCTGTAGCGGATGGACGAGGGCTCGCCCAAGGTAAATGGAAGTTGGATTCCCGGCATGGGCGAAATTCCTAAGTTGTCAATTCTCCAGCTCAGCAGGGAGTCTCCATTGGAATTGATGGCGTAGAGATAATAGAGGTTTGAGGTTTGGCCTTTAGCAATTTCGAATGCATCGGAAATGGAAGGGTGCAGTACCATATCTTTGGCACCCGGGGGAATGTCGCCCAAGGGAGCGGCAACGGTTCCATTGCCCGGGAGGGAAATATCGATGCTTGCGTACATTAGTGGGCCAAACTGATTCTGAACCACATTGTTGGGGGCGTAAAAAAGATAGAACCGGTTGCAGTTTGCGGGGTTAACACAGACTTGACCGTTGCTTGCACATGAGCTTAATCCGGCTAAATTTCCATTGGGCATAGCGGTGTGGGAATTGTCCCAAACCCGATTTCCGTTTGAGTAGGCGAGCAACTGACCTGTAATGGGGTGATTAATGACACCATTTCCTTGGTCGGCATACGGCATGGCATGTCCGGTTGAAACCGCGGGGAAATTGGTGGTTTGATTAAAGGTAACCACAGGGTCGGCATTTAATCCCAACAGCCAACGGTGGTTTTGAAATTGGGCCTTAAGGCAGGGAAGCGTAATTGCCAAAAGGATTGCTAGGGTAAGATTTTTTTGAAAGTTCATTTTACACAAACGATTCTTTGATTTAGATAAAGATACACCGCAAAAGGCATTACAGAAATTAATTTGCATTTTTTTCATTGTAATGACCATTTTTTGTACCGTTTGCTGCATGTCCATTTTTATTTTTTCAGGGAGGTGATTTTCTTTTTGGTTGAGGGGTAAATTTTTACGGGGCGATTGCAATGGTTTGCCTGTGGTTTGTTTTTCATGCAACGTGCTCTGCTGTAATGATATAATGGCTGAATTGCCAAAAATTTCAAATTTATTTTACAAATTAGCGGATAGCAGCGACCATGAGGGTTTCAACCAAAAAAATGGAAATGGTTTACATTATTGGGCCGCCTGCGGCAGGGATTGACGAGGCTACCCCGCAAATGCCGAAACGGCTGACAGCCAAAGACCGGCAGAGCGACGCGAGGAGCTCCTGCCGGGCATTGGCTGTCCCGATTTCGGCATGCGGAGTAGCCCGGAAAGCCCGTACGCCGCCCCCCAAAAAATTTATTTCAATACCAAAGCACTCTTTCGAAGTAAATTATCGAAAGTAAATTGGAAATTTTTTAGGGAAATGGCTTAAAGGCCGTTGTTCACGATGGTGCAGGAATCGCCCACTCCGGCAGCGTAGTTAACGGCTCCGCTTACATAATTGTCCCAAAAGGCGGGGTCAACGGAGAATTCAGAATCGTTTGAACAAGCATTGAAGGATGAGGAAGTTCCGGAACACTCCAAACATTCGATTTTGGTGCAAGATGCCAAGCCAAAGCCAAACAAAACAGAAAGGATAAGCACTTTTTTCATGATAAAATATTAAGGGTTAGCGAATTAATACAACTTTTCCCATGAACTCTTTGTATTTGTTCATTTCGTTCAGGAACATGATTCGGAAGGAATAACTGCCGGGCTGACAAAGGGTGCGACCATCGAGCTGTTTTCCAGTCCAAGGTTTAGCGGGGTTTCCCCCTTCGTAAACTTTGTTGCCCCAACGGTCATAGACCAATACCAGCAAGGTTACATTTTCAGTCAGATTGGTGCCCCTAGGGAACCAAGATTCATTCAGTCCGTCGCCGTCGGGGGTGAAAGAACTTGGTATCCATAATTCAGAGATTCCTTCAACTTCGACCAATTTTCCTGTGCTGTCTGAACATCCGTATTGATTGGTTACGGTTAATTGAACGGTGTATTCGCCTACGTCGGGGAAGGTCCAACTGGGGTCTTGAGCCCCTACTCCGCCAACTCCGTTAAAGGTCCAATTCCAAGCGACAGCATCGGGACTTGATTGGTCTGTAAAAAAGAAAATGGGATTACCAATGTTGGCTTTTGGCGGATTATGGGCGAAGGCGGCTACAGGCAAAGGGCGGGCAAAGGCCGCACTATCAATGCGGACACTGTCTACGCATCCATCGGCGGTGGTAACCTTCAGGAAAGCTCCATAAACTCCGGGCGTGGTAAAAACAATGGTTTGATTTTGCTGAGTAAAACCACCCTTGGTGTCAATAAACCATTCCCAACTGTTGATTGTTCCACCGTTGCCTTGCGACAAATCGGTGAAGGTCAGGTTTGCGGGGATGCAAGCTTCGGGCGGAACCACCGAGAAATTGGCTGTTGGCAGAGCAAAAACAATAAGGGTAACATCGGCAGAATCAACGCAGCCGTTGGCATCGGTTCCAATGGCCCAATAAGTTGTAGTTTGAGCGGGCGAAGCTTGGATTGCTGCACCCGTGGTTTGGCCGTTCATTCCGGCAGGGTTCCACAAATAACTTACTCCACCACTTGCCGTCAAAGTAATGGAATCCTGCAAACAAATGGAAGGAGCTGTTGGAGTGATGTTTACTTGAGCGGCAGGGAAAACAGTAACCAAAACGGTGTCGGTATTTACGCAACCGTTTGCGTTTGTGCCACTAACGATGTACTGGCTTGTTGCCACCGGGTCGGCGATGGGGTTTGAAATATTGGTGGCACTCAATCCGGTAGCGGGACTCCATTGGTATGTAATTGCTCCTGAGGCGGTAAGTTGCACGTCGGCCTCAGGACAAATAGATGGAGCCGAAGGAGTAATGCTTACCGTAGGAAGCGGATTAACCGTAACATTGATGGTTCGGGTGGCCGTACACAGGGTGCTGGTTACGGTAACGGAATAAGCGGTGGTTTGAGTAGGAAAAGCCAAGGGATTTGGAATGGTGGTGCTGCTTACCGTTGCCCCCGGTGACCAAGCATAGGTAATGTTTTGGCCGGTAGTACCCAAGGCCCAAATCTGCGCCGTGTCGCCAAAGCAAATTGCCGTATCCGGGCTGGTGGTAACAGGCATAGGACCCACCGTTACCGTAACTGTATCTTGGAAAAAAGAAGTTCCACAGCTGGAGTAAGGCAATTTAGCCAAATACGAAGTGGTGGTGGTAGGAGTTACGGTTAGGGTATTTCCGGAGCCCAAGACTTGCCCCCCAAGGGTGGTCCACTGAATTGCTGGGATGTTGGTGGCAATAAAAATGGGAGCAAAAGGAACGTTGGACAATGCATAGGTATTACCGGAGGGGGTAAAACGCTTTCCGTCAGCCACAGCAGACCACTGATTGGGGAAATTGCGTCCGGGAACCACAACAGCCACGGTGCCTGTAGCGTTTTGAATACCGTGAATGGCTCGGCCGTTGTTCCAGGTATTGCAAAGCTGTTTGTTGGCAATGTGTGTTTCAACAATGTTGCTGGTTTCGTACAAATGAATTTGACCGCCATAGCAAACATTGGTGCAGCTGAACATGTTGATGTCTCTGAACTCAACGACAAAAACACGGTTGGGAGCAGTGCCCACCGTTTTATAGCTGATTACGCCGGTAGGAGATGTCCAGACACTTGGGTTAATGTCTTGCCACGGAGCCATAATAGAGTTAAAAGGAGTGCCCGGGCCGGGAATCGGACCATTGATGCTCCAAGCTGAATACCCGTTGGCGTTGGCAATGTTGAAAGAAAGGTACCCATTGGAACTGATGATGCAATTGGTATAATTAATCCCAAAATAATTGAAAGTAAAACCAATGGGAACAACCCCGCTGTATTGGTCGTCAGACAAAGATACCGTTCCGGAGTTGCCCTGACCACTGCCAATAACAGCTGCGTTAAGTGTTACCGTTTGGCCTGTGCATACGCTCGTATCCGGCCAAGCTGAAACCACTTGTTGGGCCTGCGTGGCTTGGACAAAAAGTCCAAAAACCATCAACAGCAAAAATGACTTAAATCTCAGGTTCATTCTACTTTTTAACAAAAAGAGGTTAAATATATGTAAAATTTGATTGTTTTTCAAGTTCAGGCGAAGCCATAGACAAACTACTCAGACCAATTGTTGCACAACACCATTCCGCAGTTCGGGTTTTGGTGGGCAAAGCCGCTAAATAACTATATTTGATTTTATTTCAAAATTTTCAAGCAGAATCCTCGCCCATGAGCTTAATTACCTATCCATTTTCTTCCATTTTAGGGTGGTCGGCGAGCAGATACGAAACATTTTCATTTTGCAAGCGGCAGTACTATTATCAGTATTATCCAAAGTTTGACGGGGAAAATCCCGTAGAGAAGATTCAGGCTTTGCGAGTGCTAACCACCCGAGCATTGGCGGTGGGTTCGATAAGCCACCTAGGTATAGAGGCCTTGCTAAAGCGCCTTGAAAAGTCAACGACACCGATTGATACGGACAGGTATGCCCAACATATAAATCAGCTTTCAGAGACCTTTGTAAAAAGCAACAGTTTTGAAGAAGCCTATTATGGCAGTGCTGAATCTCCAACGGCCAAAGAATTGGCTGAAGCGGCCATGGAATACCTGACATTGTTTCTTCAAAGCGAACGCTATGAGTGGATTTGTGCATTGCCGGAGGCAACAAGAAAGACATGGATGATTGAGCCCGGGGGTTTTGGTGAGACACGAATCAACAACTTGAAGGCCTATTGTAAGGTAGATTTTTTGCTTCAAAATGAAGATAAAACCTACATTTTCGATTGGAAGACAGGCAAAGCAGACCCAGAGAAGCATGCCAGACAAATGTTGGGTTATGCATTGTTTGCCCATGTGAATTTGGGGGTTGGGTTTGGGCAAATCAAATTGGTACTTCATTATTTAAGGGGCGGCGAGACGGAATTGGGGATTGAGGAAAGGGATTTGCCGGATTTTGAATTCAAGGTACATTCGGATACGCAGGATATGTATTCGTATTGCGAACAAGTTGAAAATAACATACCCAAACCAAAGGAGTACTTTCCGATGGTTGAGTCAGAAAGGTTGTGCGGTTATTGCAAGTTTCGAGAGTTGTGTGGTCGCGGGTAAGGGGGTGGGTGATGTAAAATGCTTCGCCCCGGCTGTTCCAAAAGGACGCCAGACGCCCTTCGGGACGCTCGTTCTATTCCATCCATCGTAGGATTCCTGAAATTTCATTTGGCCTTCCTCCCCTCTTCCTCTCCTCTTCCTCCCCTCTCCAAACTTCCTTCCATCATCCCTACCTGTAAAGGGTGAATCTGCCTCTTCACCCGTCTCATACCCAAGCTCCCGCCTTCCGTACCAACAAAGTTGCCTTTG
>Ga0214917_10000785_pt1 | contig 41340 bp, 46 predicted proteins | sample LL_1208_BB_MetaG_FD_177983 | JGI IMG/M metagenome (GOLD analysis project Ga0214917, IMG submission 177983) | Freshwater microbial communities from Lake Lanier, Atlanta, Georgia, United States - LL_1208_BB | ecosystem: Environmental > Aquatic > Freshwater > Lake | place: USA: Georgia | collected... | reverse complement strand
AATATAAAAACCAATAATATTTGCATTACATCTATTTTTAATCATGCGAAGAAACGCATGAGTAATAGATTCCCCGGGAAAGGTATTTCCGATAACGTTATTTTTGACATCCTTAATGATTAAATGATAATTATTTTTTTCTCTTGAGTTTAATTCGTAATTAATAAGTCTTCTTCTACCTTCTTTGAAAATAACATCTAAATCTTTTCCTTCACCATCGGACAATACAATAAAATTCATGATATCTAGACGATATGATTCTTTAAAGTCTGCAACTAAATTTTGACAGATAATTAATGCTTCATTTAAAGGTGTTCCGTTAAGACTAAGTTCTTTCGGAATAGCCCTGTGTAAAGCTTGTCTTAAAGAAATGCCCTCATATCCCAATTTTGAATTTGAGAATGTATCAAAAGCCTTAGCAATTTGCAACAGTCTTTTTTGTGCCTCATTGTATTGGGTAACACTCATATTACTATTCATGAATTCAATCATATTGAAATGCTTATATTCAAATACAACTAATGCATTTTCTACCATGGGCCAATCATTTTCTTTATCACTATTAGATAATTTACTTAGATAAGAGCAATCCGAAAAAGCATAAACACCAAACGGAATATTAATTTTTTTACAAAAATCTGCTAGAATAAGAGTTTGTTCTATAGTATCAGAAAGACAATCCGACATAGAACCTGACCAATCAATGAGCATTATCATACCATGATTTTTGCCCTTAGGAATTTGAGTTACTCGTTTGAATAAATCATCTCGCAATTTATACGACCAAACTTTTTCCGTATCAAGTTCTCCTGTTTTTGATACGTTTGCTCTCGCGTATTGCTTAGCATTACGTTTCAGCTCAAATTCTTTTACCAAATAGGAAATAAATTTACTATTTCTCTCCTTATACTGAGACAATAAAGTTGAACTATTTAGTATTTCAGCATGTGTAGAATCAACATTATACTCCACTAGTACATTTTTAAAATTATCAGCATAGGACCAATCTAACCTGGAATAAACATCGCTGTGTGAAATAATACAATGTCTCCAGTTTTTCGGGTAATGCAAATCTACATATACATAAGGTTTGATTTTATCGGAAATCAGTGATTTCTCTTTTTCTCGAAAATGCATATCAGTTAGAGACTTAGGATCTTTCTCTTTTGATCGGCCGCCCTTTCTAGCATTACTTTTTAAATCTGAATCGCTGTCTTCGTCGCCCTCTTCACTCAAACTACTTTCTGAACTGCCAGATCTGCCATTACCTTCACCGCCAGCATCATCAAAATCATCAAAATCACTAGAATCCCCCTCATCCCATTCGTCGGGCATTGTATCGAATTCTGTTTGCATTTCTTCTTTACGATACTCGTATAAGTCTTTGGCGATATTTAAGACATCATCCCAAGTAGAAATATTGTCGATACGTTTAAGAAATACATGCTCTTGATCTTTGAAAGGGACATTCATAAATGGACCTAACTTATAATGAACATTGATTCGGTCAATCAAGGGCAATTTGTTTATGTCATATTTAGACAACCCAAAGAAGTCTTTATCATGTAAATCTTTGTATGCTTTATAGAAAGATGATCGAAGACCTGGGTATCTAGATTTAATTTTTTTCTCGATACGAGCATCCTCGACCACATTAAGATATGATTTAAACCCTTTTGGATGAGCAGTTACTGCGTCATGCCATCCGTCTGGGGGCGTTTCCCAAGCATGACCGACTTCATGCCCAACCAAAAGATCATACAGATCATTGGACATGTCTTTCCAAATAGGGAGAACAAGAAGTCGATTCTTCGGATCAAAGTATGCGGTTTGAACTTTACGATGCTCAACCTTGAGATTTTCTTGCGCCAAGAGCTTGGCTAGAACTGATTTACTGTTTGCTACATTAAGCATGGTGCCTCCTTAATATATCAATATTATATAAGGTATTGGCACCTTTGTCAAGTCCTACACTAAAAATAAAAGTTATTTGATATCAACGACTTACTTCACTAGCATTATTTTGGACATCTTTAAGCATATCATATGCTATTTTAGCAGCATGTTTTTTGACGATTTTCTCTTTTTTATGCTTGAATTTTTTGACTGCCATTGCCCATTTCATAGGAGACACATGATCTTTGAATGTTTTTCCCAGCATGTGATCGTATTCATGCTGGAAAATTCTGGCAGTTAATCCTGTCAAGTAAGTTTCAATTTTCTCGCCCTTATTATTAAAGTATTCTACTTCTATAGATATAGGTCTTTTAATATCTAAAGTAATACCAGGAAAAGATAAACATCCCTCATTAAAATTGCTCTTTTCTTTACTTTCCCCTGTTATTGTTGGATTGAATATATCAAGTCTCGCTTCTTCATTACCCATTATAAAAACAGACAAGTTTAAACCAACTTGATTAGCAGACAAACCTATACCACCTAATTCTTGCATTCTATCAAAAAGAACGTTTGATAGAAAAACAGGATCAATTTTGCCATCAAAAATAAATGGTTTTGGTTCACTATTCAATACAATATCAGAAACAGAAACAAGTTTAAGATTATCTTTTCTTATAATCATACTGCCCTCGAAAAATTCTGGTACTTTTCGAATCTAATTAATGAATTAAATTTATCTAATAATTGGTCACCTTTATGACTAATTACGAACACGTTAACATCCTCACCTATGGTATTAAGAAGATTCATTACAAATTCTGTACCGTTTGAATCTAAACTACTGTCGAATACTTCATCTAATAGCAAAAGATTAGTACTTGCACTATTTTTCATTTTTGCAATGGTTCGCCATGTGAATAATAACGCCAGATCAATACGCTGTTTTTCTCCCTCACTAAATGAGGCATAACTAAAATCATCTCTGTGTCTTGACTTGATTACTTCATTGAATGCCTCATCCAATTCAAAAGATACAAAAAAATCCATTGCAGACAAATATTTATTTACTAATTTATTAATGACGGGAAGGTATTGACGAATAATCTTTGTCTTAATCCCGGTGTCTTTGAGTAATGCGGCAGCGGCATCATAATAATACGAGTTTTCTTTGAGTTTACTCTTATCTTCGTTAGTTTGAATGACGCTTTTAGCGAGATCTTTAAGTTTTGTTTTCGCAGTTTGAATGTTTTGTACATCTTGTGCGGCGGCATTCTTGTCTGTCTGTAACTTCTTAATGTATCCTTGCTCTTCGATAATAGCATTATTTGTCGAGACAATTCTTTGTTGGATAGCCACCATTTCTTTTTTAACTTCAGAGATTTTTTCAAGTCTATCTTCAATCTTTTCGATTTTATAGTTGAGAGAATCAATTGCTGCATTGACTTCTTCGATTTTGTGTGTATGTTTCTCAACTGCATGTGTTTTAAGATCTGTAGATAATTGTTGAGCGCATGTTGGACAATTGTCGTTCTGCTCATAGAAGAGTATTTCGTGCCTTGCTTTCTTAATTCTCTCAGATAAACTTTTAAGAAGAGCTCCAAGTTCTGATCGTTTGTTTGTTGCACCCATCTCATCCGAAATTTCGGATTCATATATGCCGTAAGTAATTTTGAGATCTTCAAGAATACTGGTATAACTTTGTATCTTGGAGGTGGATTCTTGTATATCTTTTTCAACGTCGGTTTCCCTCCTTCGTTTATCGGTTTCTAATTGTTCAATATATTCTTGCTGTAATTTTACTTTTTGTTTACCAATTTCAATTTTAGAATCTAAATCCCGTATTTGATCTTTTAGTTCAGTCATTCTATTTTTAAGAAGCTGATTCATGGTAGTAAAAATTTGAATATCTAGTATATCTTCGATAATCTCTCGCCGATGTCCCTGAGGCAATTGCATAAAGGGCGTAAAAGAAGCCGAACCAAGTATAACAATCTGTGTGAAAGATTTATAATTAAGTTTTAGTATTTTATCCTCAAGATATTTTTGATAATCCCTCGATGCGGCATCTTGAGAAAGTAATTGGTTATCCTGGTAAATCTCAAGTATCCCAGGTTTCATTCCTCGTATGATTTTATAGTCTTTTTTGCCTATCGTAAATTCTATATGTACTTCGGTGTTTTTATTATTGATAGAATTTACTAATTGAGGTTTATTTATATTTCTAAATGCTTTACCAAATAAAACAAAACATAATGCGTCTAAAATTGTACTTTTACCTGCACCGTTTTCGCCGATGATAAGTGTTGTTGGTGCTTTATCTAATTGTACTTCTATAAATTGATTGCCTGTTGATAGAAAATTACGCCATTTTATTGTCCTAAATAAAATCATGTTTCCTCGTATTCGTGAGCCTCTACATAAAGTTCTTTTAGTATTACTTTAAGCCTTTCTTTATCCGCATCTGTCTCTAAACCATCCACATACTCTGATAGTAAAGTCATAGTATCTTCAAGATTAATATTATCATCTATTGCTGATGATTCAAATTCTGTTAGATCCTCTATGATTTTTAATTCTACAGGATTTTTATTGTAAATTTTTTCTATAAAACTATCAAATAAATTATAATCTTTTTTATCTACAACAATTAGTTTAACATACTTATCCTCAGCAAAGGAAATATCTATTAAATTTGGATCTTCTTTTTCCTCGTTATAATAGTACTTAACAAACATTTCATAAGGGTTTCTAATAAACTCTATTTCGAGAGTATCAGTATCTAGGACATAGAATCCTTTTTGGTCTTGAAAGTCATTCCAAAATAATTCATAAGGCGTCCCAAGATAAGTGATATTCCCAGAAGAGGAACGAGTATGAAAATGACCAGAATAAACCTTTTCATATCTTTCAAAAATATTTCTGTCGATACCTTCATGGCTTGCCATTCCTTTCATCATTTCAAAACCAGATATTTCAAAATGCCCGACACAAACATTACTATTACCTGAACTTATAAAATCGTAAATTTCTTTTTCATTCTCTTTACAAATCCAAGGTATTGCATCCAACTCAAATCCATAGATATCTAGTGTAATTGGTTTTGTTATTAGATTGATATTAGAATAATCTTTTAGTAATAAATCTGGTGAATTAATGGATAGACTTTCTTTCCAGAAAATATCATGATTGCCGATAAGAGCATATAGTTTTACATTACGCTTTTCTAACTGATCGAAAAAATATCTACGAGATTCGGATAAAGAAAGAAAGTTAATGTACTTACGACGATCAAAAAGATCACCAAGCTGAACCACAGTATTAATTTTATGCTCGTCAATATAAGGGAAGAAAATATCCCTATAAAACTTTTCGTAATACTTGTGAAAAGCCTTAGAATCATTTCTAACACCGAAAATGTGTGTCGCCTAAAAGACAAATCTTCATACGACCTCCTTTCAAGATATAATCTTAAGTTATTTGGGAACAGGACCATTCTTACCTATTCTAGATTCAGGGTCTATCCCATGTTTGTAATATTTTAAATACAGATATCCAGTTACACCTGTTGCTTCTTCTAATTCTCTATAACCATAATATATTTTTTGATTTTATTCATTTATCCACATAGCAGAATTAGAAGGAGTTTCCATGACCTTAACCATACGAAGTTTTACTCTGCCATCATTGTAACCGTTTTCCTCCATCCAAATTTCCTGAATATAATCAGCAAGCCACTTGGATAAACCTTCACAACCAGTACGTTCAACTACTACCATCTTGCAGAGTTTCTTGTCATGTAACATTTTAAACGTATCAAACTCTGGATCATCTTCAGCAACAAGCAAAGTATGGTCAAACCAATCATCTAATTTTTCCTTTAAGGATTTATATCCACCAAAATCTACACACCAGTTTCTGCGATCAAGTTTATCTTCATCACATTCAAATTCGAAATGAAATGCGAGGGCATAACCATGAATAAGATTACAATGAGTATCTGCACGCCATTGTCTATAAGCTACAGCATATCCTCTTTCATGACCATATGTCTTTGTACTAACGAACTTTCCCATCTTTAATACCTTTAAATGTTTTGCTATTATACCAAGTGTTTAAATGATTTATAATATCTTCTAAATTATATTTAGGACTCCAACCTGTTTTGACATTCCATTTAGTTGGGTCTGCTATCAATGTAGCAGGGTCGCCTTCTCTTCTTTTGTCAAGGATAACAGGTGTATCCTGGTTAATAGTATTAATAATTGTTTCGTAAATTTCTAAATTAGAAGTACCCTTGTATGATCCTAAATTATAAACACCTTCGATTTCATTTTCAATAGCCATAATATGTGCTTCGGCAAGATCAGTCACATGAATATAATCGCGAACACAGGTCCCATCTTTGGTTGGATAATCTGTTCCGTTAATAGTAAATGGTTGTTCATTTTTTATTGCTTCAAATAGTTTAGCAAAAATATGAGTGGCATTTGGATCCTGCCCATGTTTACCGTCTGGATCCGCTCCACATGCATTAAAATATCTGAATGCAACATACTTTAAATTGTGTGCATGCTTATACCATTTTAAAGTATTTTCGACCATTAGTTTTGTTTCACCATACGGTGAAACAGGATCGGGGGCCATATACTCGGAATATATTTGTTCACTATTACCATAAACAGCTGCGCTACTACTAAAGATAAATTTGGAATTCGGTGTTTCGTGTCTAATGTAATTAAGTAACGATATAGTCCGACAAACATTATTGTGAAAATATATGCCCGGATTTTCCATGCTTGGCCCAACTAAACTTGTGCCAGCACAATGAATAATCGCTATAGGATTAGCTTTTTTGTACGTCAAAAATGATTCATAGTCAACAAAGTCATTACAAATAAGTTCATCAAAGTATCTATTAAGATGGGGCGATTCTCTACGATCTATAGCATAGACTTTATAACCTCTTTTCTTAAGTTCAATACAAATAGTGCCACCGATATAACCGGCGGCACCTGTAACAACTACGTTTCTATTAGTATTTTGCGTAAGTGACATGATTGCGATACCTATTGCTTCCTCTGTACCATTGTTCCCCAATATAATCCTCTTTCATAATATCTATACAACGATCAATTGTTTCATTAGTCCAATCTGACAAAGCACCTAAGCGCTTTCTTGGATTATTAAGTAAATGAATTAATTTTGCTTCTGCATCTTCCATAGACCAAGGAATATATAAGCATTCTGAATCATTAGCAAATGTCTCTGGAAAACTTCTATAAGCAGGATATAAACAGTTTGTGCCAAGTGCATCTGCTTCTGATGCAGTGTTTGATACCCAATCTTGTAAAGCACAATTAAATAAAACTCTGCTATCTGCTAGAATTTCATAATATTCATTTTTCTTTAAATTCTCGTAAATTTTTAACTTGCCTTCTGTTTCAAGCTTGTGAGCACGATCTAAATAAGTATGGTCGTTACTGCGTAAAGGACCACCTGACAATACACAAAATTCTGTATTAGTATAACTTGTTACTCGCTCTACTAAATCCATAAAGAATCCAGGTTGTTTTTCCTGGTCGAATCTTGCAGCAAAGCAAACGCGTCGTTTACGATCAAAGAAGTTCTTCCTATCAGGCACTCGAGATTGTACTTCTTCTTTCCCAAATGCAAGCCCAGAGATATTATAGATTGGAACATTCCAGCCTGCAACCTTCATATGGGCTACCATTTCTTCATTAGAAGCCATAACACCAGTAACAAAATGATTAATCATATGCTCATAGTGTCGCATCCAATCTTGCATATCCCATACATGAAGAAAGTCATCAGGATCAATAGTTTGAGCTAGGCATCTAACCCATACACTTGGTCTAAATTCCGAAGTAGTTTGATCCATAATATAGGGCAGTGCTTCCATACCAGGAGTAAACATATCTTCAAAAAAGATTGTGTCTTCCCACGTAATCTCGCCTGCCTTCATTTTTGCTACAAGCTTAGCCATTTGTGTCAAAGAATAATAGCTGCGACCATGAGCATCCAATACTTGACCCGTTACAATAGACTTAGACGAATCAAGTAAATCACCATGAATAACTTCATAATTGATTCTACGCTTTTTAAATGCTGCCTCGCTCCAATGCTGAAGCTGCAAAGTGTATCTGCCCTCGTACGGCTCTAGTCCGCAATACCACAATTTACGCATAATTATCCCGGAAAGTATTCAATAATACCATCAGACTCGCCGTCCTCAGATACAACAATTTCGTAGTATCTTTCACCAAATGTTGGCCGTAAAAAACCATTTAATAAATCCATGGCAATCATCTCACAAGATTTGTGATTCATATTACCACCTTTAATAAAGTCTTGTAGTGCCCATTTAACTAAGAAAAACTCTAGCTCTCTGTCAAGATGAGATACTGAAATTTTAACCTCAACTTTGAACATATGTCTATGTTCATTTTCTAGAAATGCAATACGAGGATCAATTTGGCTAGCAATAGGATACCTATGGAACCCTTCAAATTCTGTACGCACTTTAATAAATGTTTCTGTGCGAGGTCTAACATCTTGTTTAATAATCATGCAAATAATCCTTCTAATGATGATGGGGGAGCATCAGCGACTGGATCAGAATCCATATGTACGCCAACATGCTTTTCCCAATATAAGAAATCGTCAAGTGATTTTACTTCAAAAAGCTGAGCATATTCGTTTTCGCAATCTTTTTCTTTGCAGAAACGAAGGAATGCTTCTTTAGATCTAGTTAGTTCTGATACATCTTTAGTAAAATTATGAACATTGGTAAGAATAAATAAAAGTCTTGCTTTCATTATATCAATAAACTTACCACCCTTTTCCACATAAGCACCAACACCAATGTTCATTAATTTATGATATTCCTCAGGAGTATATTCTGTGCCGCAAACTAAATTTATTTCATCAGTTACTGTTCTATAAATGTTTGAGTATTCTCGTCCCATTTTAACCGACGTACCACCATACGCGGAGCCTGGGGATTTTTTATAATGTGAGAAATAAAACAACCCATTATCGAGAGACATAGAATGAGTAGTAGAATCATAAGAGATATTAATGTCATCATATAAGCCAGTCTGACTAAATAACAGATAAGGAAGCATACGACGTAATGCTCCAACACCTAGAATGTGAAGATGAAATGGTTTTTTAAACGGCATCAAAGAAACATAGTATGCTCGTTTCACATCCTCTAACTGACCCATACCCAAAGCAGCTGATCCCATAGCAACACCGCCAATACGATCATGTAATGGTTCAGATACTTCATTCAAAATAATGTTTGCCCATTGTTCATATGTTTGATGCGAAGCGCCATGAATAATAACAAATGGTTTACATTCACTTTTTAGTTCAGCAAATTTTTCAATCTGTGCTCTAACGTTCTTGCCTGTTTGAGTCGCATAAGATGCAAAATTTTCTCTGTCATAGTATCTGCGCTTCGTATCAATCTTAGATGATTTTCCATCTTGAGTTGCTTTAACAGGAATCTCATCAAATGACATACCAATGTCTGCATAAGTTGCTTGATTAGTATAAACTTTATCCCTAACTTCTGGAGTATTTTTTAATCCTCGAGTGATGATCTGCAATCCACCAGAGTCAGCATGGATATTTTTAATGGCTGGTCTATACTTTTGTAGTTTAGGTCCAAAGTTCTTTTCAGTAAATCCATTATACAATAATGAGAATTCATGATCGTTCTGTTTATGAACAGTCTTTAGAATCAAGCCATTAATCATATCCAATACTTCAGGATCGTTACATTGCTCTGCCCCTAAGCGCAAATATGCCGGGCCAGAAATTACGTATTCAAAAGTTTTCATGCGAATAAGGATTCTAATCCTGTTGAAGAAGTTGCTGGTCTAAAGTCTTTGTCTTTAGTTAAATAAGTGTCATCATCAGTATAAATTATATAGAACTTTGATTTGTTTGTCAATACACTTTTGACATCATCTATTGCTAGACTTTTTCTTTTTAATTCCACAATAAAATCAAAATATTTTACTGTAGTATAATCATTAATTTTTGCTGCATCTGATCTGGCGGTAACGGTTGGTTCAAATGTATTCAAAAAGGTCAACCATTTTTCTGCAGTATTATCATCTAATTCTTTGATATAATTTAATGATTCTAACTGTTGCCATTCATCAGTTGTCATGTTATATAGTCTTTTTACTACTTCGCCAGCTTTATCTAATTCAACTCGCTTATAATATTTACTATCAAAATTAGTTACCCATTCAGATTTGTCAATGACTACGCATGGCATATGACCAAGACATTCAAAGAATGTAAATGGATAGTTTTCTCTTAGAGAAGGATTAAAGTGTACTCTGGATGATTTAATAAAGTCTACTTTCTCTTGTCCTACAATACTTTCTTTTATTATATAGTCAGTAATTTTAAGTTGATGTAAAGCATCTTCGAACTTTTTTCTACCATTTGCGTTGGTCATAATCTTAGCAGGCAAGCCGGTCTCTTTAATAATCCGAAGATATGCTTCAGGATTTTTTCTGTCCTCCCAACGACCGATATAAAGAACACCCTCTTTATTTACAGTGCCTTTCTCCAATAGTCCCCTTTCGGACATTGGCATTGGAAGCAATTTGGCTTTACTGCACCCATTTGCTTTTAATTCTTGCACATTACGAGATGACTGAGTACCAACAAATGCGCTATCTACCGTCATCAATCTATTGAAGAATTCGTTACAACTTTCAGTAAATACACCTTTAAATTTTCTCGTGTCTCTAAAGACCATACTTTCTTCATGGGTGTAGAATACTACTGGAATGATACGACCAATATCTAATGCAAAGATAGCGGGCATCGCTTCCATCGAATTACAAATAACCATGTCATATAAATTTTTAGAGAAAGCATACATAATGGAATCTCTAAAATTAAGCATCTTCTCAAAATTAATTGAATCAGTAAATGCAAATGTTCCAGTATGTTTTGAATAAGACATTGGCACGATGGGGGAGATTAAATTCGCCCCCAATGATTCTACTAATTTGGAAAATTTATTAGTTGGTGTTTTGTCTAGAATAATGTCTACTTTCCAATTTAATTTTTTAGACATTTCAACAAACCCCTTGGCAAATTGACCAATGCCTCCATGCGCGACCAAATGCTGATCACTGATACAAAATGCTATTCTTCTTTCGTATAAGTTCATTTCATCTTATGGATAATGTTAAAAAATTCTTGTTTCAAAGATGGATCTTCTCTAAATGCTCCTCGCATAACTGACGTAGTCATATCTGACTCATGTTCCTTTACGCCCCGTTGAGTCATACAATGGTGTTCAGCCTGTACTAATACAGCAACTCCCTCTGCCTGTGTTTCTTTTTCAATAGCATCAGCAATTTGTACAGTCATTTCTTCTTGAATTTGCGGGCGAGAAGCGATCCAATCCGTGATACGATTAAACTTACTAAGGCCGATAACATTCTTGCCCGGAAATACGCCAATATATGCTTTACCAACAATGTTTTGAAAATGATGGGCACATGTACTCCTAATTGAGATTGGTCCTGTTACATACAATTCATCATATTCAGTTACATTAGGAAATGCTGTAACCTTGGGAGCAGGAGCATATCTACCATTAAATGTTTCTTTAACAAACATCTTAGCGACACGACGTGCTGTATCTTGTGTATTGTGATCATTAGAAGTATCAATTATTAAAGAGTGCAAAACGCCTTGAAATTTTTCAGCTACTTCATTTACAAGTAATTCAAGCTCTTGTTCATTTTCAATAAATTCAGAAATATTATCATTGGCGAAAAATCTAGATTTATTCTTTTTTAATCTTTCTCGAATCACTAGACTCATAGGGCGACCCACCGGATCACTAAATACGGCGCATTCATATCCAGGATGATATGGTGCTTCATCAACTAATTTATTACTCATTAAGTTCCCCACTCATTTTTAAATAAAGGCACTTGAAGTCGATCCGAATATCTCCAACCTTTCTTCATTGCCATCAATGCTACATTCTTATTGTTCATGGCATATACTGATTCCACACCGCCGACAGGCATCAAATATACTGGACCAGTAAATCCATTATCCCTATAACATTCTACTGCCATAGCTGCTTCTGCTACATCAATTTCATTTGCTACAACAAACTTTAGATAGACATAACCATGTTCCTGATACTGCATGATTACATTGGGCTTAATTGCATCTTCCCATTTTTCGCCACTGACACTTAATTTTGGACTTACACTAAACGTCAAACGATCCCAGCCCTTACGCCAATGAGTTTTTAAATACTCTGAAAAATCTTTGCTTAGTTCTTGTGTCCCATTTGTCTCGAACGTGATTTCTTCAAGGCCGACCATGTCTTTGTGTGATAGAAGCGTCGGGTACGCTTTTTGCCATCCGAGGAGTGGTTCTCCTCCCGTAATAACAAGATGTTCACTTGACCATTTACCATAAGGTAACATACGTAGAATGGTGTCAACAATATCATCGATAGTAAGCAGAGGACTAAGATGCTTAAACCTAACATCCCAGCTAGCATAACTATCGCAGCCTGTAGTAACCAAAGGAAGAGATTTATAATCTTTGTACTGATCCGCGTGTTGTGCGATGATGTTTCGTTCGTCACTTTTTATTCCTTTGGGCATACCAAAACCATCGCATGTAAAATTACAACCAAACGTTCTTAGAAAGATGCTGGGCACACCCATATATCTTCCTTCACCTTGAATTGAATAAAACAATTCTGATACTTTAATTTTTTGCATTTTCACTCCAGTTATTCATGATATATTATATAGTATTCTAATCGTCTACGTCAAGCGGATTATTGTTTTGCTCTTCAGCTAATTTGTTCTTTTTTGGAAAAGGAATTATTCGTTTATCAATATCTATATGATCGATCTGTTTCTTCAAAAAATCTAAAAACTGATTATTAAATTCGCCCTGATCGTGTTCTTGAGTAATAATCTGATCCAAATCCATATTCTCAATCATTCTATATCTAGTTGTTTGTTGTTTCTTTTCCTTTTGAATGCGTCTAATGAAAGCAAAATAAACTATTTGTGTATAATACGCAAAAGGATTGGTTGACTTTGTGGGGTCAAATTTGTCAGCAGCAGTTAGACAATTTTCAATACCGTCACTTATCATATCATCTTTAAAAGTATAATTTATAAAATTTGATTTATATGATAAATGTGTCGATATCTTTAAAAAACATTCGCCGATATAATTAGGTATAATAGGTTTTTCTTTTCCCTCTGCTACTGCTGTATCACATAAAGTTTTATATTCAACAAGTGCTTGATAAAATTTTTTATTATCAATATAGTGTGAATTAGTAGCAACTTTCTCAATGGAGGGTTCTTCGCTCTTGTTGGTCATCTTCTTCCTCATGTTCATCTTTTGATCTAAAAACATTAGCTAACAATTCTTCTAATGCTGCAGGATTTGAATTGTTCGCTTCTTCAATTACTTCTTCGGTTTCTTCTTTACGTGAAAGTATAAAATTATCATACTGTTCTATTATTCTTTTATTCGGTTCAACTAATGCCACAATAGCATTAGTACTAATTGTTACAACAGTATCATCGCTAAAGGGTATCCAAGGTTTCATCATAAAGGTTTCGAAAACCATTCCTGCGCGAGGTATTCTAATATTATGAATGACAACAGGATCTACTATATTGATAAAAGATTTATTATTAATATTTTCACAACTATCATCTGTACAACAAATTATATCGTCACCGTTAGACAACTTAAAGAACTTTTTATATAGTTGTGTCATTTTAACGGTACCTTAATTAGTTTATAATCGAAGTGTTCATCATTATAAATTTTAATTCGCTCAATCATATGTAATAATGTATAATTCTTTTTGGATTTCCATGACAAGTCGTCGCCTATATCATATAGATTACAACTCACTTTATTTTCACTTGTCCGTAATCCTCTACCAATACTTTGAAGATTTCGAATACGAGATTTTGAAGGTGAAGCAAATATAATATTATGTAAATTTTTGATATTTATCCCGGTAGAAAATGTACCGCACTAATAGGACGCAATAATAATTGCGCCCTTTACCTCCTTCACCTTAGTTGGTTTCATGTTTTTTCCTTGCAAGTAACATTTTTTCTCTAAAAATAGGATCTTGCCATTTTTTAGACATTGCCGAACCATCAGAACCTCGTGTTTTTCTGTTCGCCATTTTTTTCTTAAACTCAGGGTCCTGCCATTTATTTTTTATTTTTTCAGAAGCATCCTGTCTTTTTTCCTCATCAGAATTAATATATAGCATTTTGGATGTAAAGTCAATACGTTGCTGCTGACTTAAATTTTCCCATCGCATCTTTGCAGAATTTTTCATTCTTTGTTTGCCCGCGACACTATTACGTTCTTCAATCATGGAATTAATTACTTTTTTTCTATATTCGTCGTCCTGCCATAATTCTTTAAATTGGGTAGATACTTTATTTCTATTTTCTTCTTTTGCAAATCTTAATTCAGACAAATATTTTGATCCTCCGTTTTTCATATATTCAGACATATATACAGATTTCTTTTTCCTCCAAATTTCATACTGAGGAGTTAATTTAAATTCTTTCCATTTTGCTTTAGTTGCTAATGATAATAATTTTCTATATTCTTTATTATCTTTATCACCTCTTTTTAACATAAAATTTAAAGGGCGCAAAAATTCTCTAATAGGATAGGCTTCAGATAAAATTTGGTGAGCAGTTACATGATCATCATAGGTTAACCTATAAACTAAGTTATCATTAAATAATGATCTCGGGTAGATATGATGTAGTTCACTATATTCTACAGAATTAATTTGATGGTTAGTTATAACAAATTCTATATAATTATCCAATGCACTATCATTAAAAGGCATTCCCAATACTTCTATAAATTTTTCTTTTATATTATTCATATGTTATCCTTTTTTACCGGTATAAACATATTTATAAAATTTTACTTTTCACCCAGGTATCAGATATATCATCATCAGTTGTAATATCTTTAGCCAACTTCGATTCACCATTTAACAAGTACACAGTCTCGTTCGGGTCTAACATTAAAACATCTTCACCAAACCAAATTTCTATTCTTTCTTTTTCTTTTTCTGTCAATTGCCTAATTTGTTCTCGTTGCTCTGTATCTGTCCCGCCGAAAACAAAAAAGACTTGTCGATCTTGACACTTAGACTCTATCATATCGTAGAGTAATTTACCATGCTTTTCAACAAATTGGAATAGAACTAAGGTGTTGTTCTTTTGGGTTATAGCCAAATTCCTAATAAACACATTTCGTTTATTATGTGATACCAAGAAGTCCATTTCCTCTTGGTAAGTCATATTCTTGACTAGTTTTCTAGATTCATCATCATAATCTAAAATTATATTATGAATTTTTAAATCTGCTAGTGTTTTATTATCTATTAATTTTTTGGTTGTTGTTACTTTGAATACTAGTCCAAATAGACCTTCGAGAATTAACTTATGTGTTTTAGTACCATCTAAAGTGCCCGTAGTTCCTATGCGAAACGGGGTCTTTTCGCATTTATTAAGAATACTTGTGAGACTTTTAGCTTTAAATAAATGGGCTTCATCTCCGTAAATGGTTTGAAATTCTGAAAAGAACTTTTTGGGTAACTTATAAAGAGACTGCCAAGTGCTAATAACAACATCGTACTGATTAGACTTCTCATGCCCACCATATATTCGGTAACAGTGTTCACTTGCTTTCCAATTATTTATCGTTGAATAATCTTGGAAGTCGCTATACATTTGCTCCACAAGGCTAGTTGTAGGGACAAGTATAAGCTGTCGTCTTCCAAATTTTTCATGCCATCTGATGAGGCAGTAAATGATAAGAGATTTTCCCGAACCAGTTGGCGATAATAGAAGGCGTCTTCCGTCGCTAATTGCTTTATATATTGCATCTACTTGATAATCTCGTATTTCAATTGGTTGACCCTTAGAGGCAAGTTGTAATTCTTCACAAAAATCTTTAACTATTTCTCGGGTAACTGCATCACCAACTTCTATCCACTGTGAATAGTCTATAACATAATCTCTTTCTTTAGCAAAATTCTCGAGATATTCTTTCAACCCAATGTACAATTCTTTAGTAAACATAGAAAACAATTTAATTTTTCCATCCCACATTCTTGATTTATACAATGGATGAAACTTAGCACCAGGTGCGTCAAAGGAAAAATGATCTGATAGTTCCTGTGCGATCGAAGGATCACTATTCACTATCATATATACTTCATTTTTCTTTTGAATACTTATATCAGCCATTACATCATACCGTTAGTAAACTTAGTCCACTCTACTGCTGTCTTTATATCCCACGTACGACTATTTAGTGATCTAATAATCTGTTCTAATTGATATAGAACCGTTTTGAAATATTCGATTTTATCTTGTAATTCAATAAGGTCCTTATCAGTTTGAAGAAACTCATCCATTTCATTTTTAAGAGGTTTAGCACCTTGCCATTGAGTCCATTTCTCGTCCTCAAGTTCTTGCTTAGTCATTTCACCTCTATAATATCTATATTTTTTACGCCTCATGTTCCAATAATCTGATTCTGCTTTACGCAGATTGAGTCTGGAGGATGAGAGATAATTTAAATATTTAGCGTGAAGTGTTGGAGTGCGAGCAGATTCATGACCAAGATTTGTTTCATCAATGGTACTGTCCTCTGCCCACATAGACTGGAGATCGGACAGTTTCATAATTTAACCAAATTGTATAATTTGTGCCGGATTACCTTGAAAACAAAATGAACCATAATGATTTAAAGAAATTGAAGGGTCCAGCCAAATTTCTCCCCCAATGTCTTGCCATCTACGACAAAATGTATAATCTTCTGAAAGATATCTACGATCAACAGGATCAATCATAGTATCAAATAACGCATAAAAATAATCATTCAAATCTGCAGAAATATTTACATCATTGTTATATTTGATTTCTGGATATGCTTCAAGCAATCTCATAATTGCTTGCCGTTTGATCATCATAAATCCAGTTCCAGCGTCATGTAATCTAATAAGACCATTTTCCACACCAATAGTTTTAGAATCTCTATTAAGAAATTTAAAATTTATGGCATAATCGGATCCCATTGCTGCAATGTCTTTATCCGATTTTTCTCCTGTTGGATTTTGAATAACAGAGTCTTTGATTCTTTGCCAATTTACACCTTTCTTAGGATATGCACCAACTATAACATCCTTATTGTGTGCATAAAGTTTAAGCATATCTTCTAAACCAAACTCAATATCTGCATCAATAAACATTAGATGAGTATAATCTGAAGCGAGGAAATATGCTAAAAGTACATTCCTGGCTCTTGTAACAAGTGACTCATTAGCAATTGTTCCAAATGCTAATGGGATTCTGTGCCCATTAAAAAAGGTCATCATTCTAACTACTGACCTAAAATAAGGTTCAGTAAGTGCCCCACCATAACAAGGTGTTGCAACGAAAAATTTATTATTTCTCATCTGATCAATATTAATTTGTAATTGATTAGGTTGAGATTGCTGTGCAGCTGAAGTTTCGGTTTGTCTAGGCTGCAACATAGGAGGAACAGGTGGTAAAACCGCAGGAATAGTTTTTTTGCTATCTTTATTTTTAGCCATAATAACCTCAAACGATGTTAAAGAGTTTCTATATCAAACAATTTATATTTAAATGATGCAATGCCAACGAAATAAGGAACAGAAGAAGAGGTGAGATCAAAATCCAATGCTTCCACAGATGTTGGAAATATATCATAAAAGATTATATTTGTTTTTGGTGTGTTTGTCGAGTCTAAAATTGTTAAAGTTGCATCCGAGTATGCCAATTGATCGGTGTTTTTACTATTGACCCGCCCTAAACTATCTTTTTTACTTACATAAAAAGGAAATCTATTCTTTCTGGATTCCACAAAAGATGAATATTGATTATAATCTTTTGGAAATCCTAAAGCTATAAGCCATGTATATAATTCTAGATAGTTGGACATATCTTCAGATATTAGGAATCGAATAACGAATTCACCAAAATCAAGTTTGTCACCTATAATAGGAATATCAATAAATGGTGTAGGTTGAACAGCAAACCCAAGTTGTAGAGAAGGTAAGTTAGCAGATTGACATGTATACGATACATGAGGCAAATCTTTTACTACAAATCTAAAAGCATTCGGTTTTAAATAATCGTATGTTGTCGGACGACTATTTTCATATGAATTTTTAATTAAATTTACATTTGCAGTATACATTAAATCTCCTTCACTTATATTTATAAGATAAAAAAAGGGGGATTGCTCCCCCTTAAAGTCCGATCTACGTCGGCTAATTACATAAGATTCAATACACGAGACTTACGATAATACTGATTACGATTAGCTGTGAAAGTAGAACCATCATTGGTTGTAGCACCAGCCGTTGTAGAAACGAATGGGTTAGCTACCATACCGTAACGTGTCTTAAAGCCAATCTTTGGTTGGAAGCTGTTAGGATCAACGGCACGAACCATCTGAAGAGGAATATATGGGCAGTAGAAAATACCTGCATCATAAGGACTTGCACCCTTATAACCTACCATATAAAACTGCTCTGAAGCACCTAGGTTAGATGTATATGGATCAATGTATACACGATAACGTCCGTTTAGAACGCCAGCAAATGTATTACCTGTATCATCAACATTCAAACCTGTTGAAAGAGCTGGTGTATAATCAAGAACACCAGACATAGCTAAAGCACTTGCAACGTCTGCAGAGCAAACAATGAAGTTACCTTTACCACGACGAGTATCTTGAGCAATATGGTTAGCATCACGCTCCATATTAAACAATAGACCTTTGAAACGCTCTACAGACCAACGACCATTAGAATCAACGTCTAGGTCAAATGTACCTGCAGTCGCTGTTGCTGGGGAACCAAGCTTAGCAACCTTATAAATTGTACGTACAACTTCGCGGTTGATCTCAAACATAAACTCTTGAGAGAGAATGTTTGAAAGCTCTGCTTCTGCATCAAGACCATGAATTGCTTTCAAGTCCTGAGCAAGTTCTACAGTGTATTCTGCTTTCAATGCACGGCTTTTTGCAGTAACAGTTACTTTGTCAATGCTAAAAGACATCTCATTGAATGAGCCACCACCGGTAGAACCAAGTTCTTCTGCAGATGATGTTGCTAAACCTGTACCAGTTGTATATGTACCTGAAGAAATAAGGTTAGCAGCATTAGTACCACTGTGAGTACCTGTACCTGCGAAGTCTGTATCTGCTTCGTCAAACAATGCTTCAACACGTCCTGAGGAAGATGTGTTGGAACGATCTGTACCATACAATGAGCGCATTGCAAAGATCAAACCTGTAGGACCAGTCATTGGCTGAACGCCGCAAATGTCATAAGCCATTAGATTTGGCATTGCACGACGTACTAAACCAATAAGAATTGGATCATATGTCTGAATACCTGTAGCACCAACGTTAGCTTGAATAGCATTGGCTGGGCCAGCCTCAAAAAGGCTCATACGCTCTTCACGTAAAGCTTTTTCTTGATTTTCTAAAAGAACGGCGGTAACCTGTTTCTTATAGTGTTCTTTAATTTCTGGAAGATCTGGGTGATCAATTACTTGCTCCCATTTCTTCTGTAGTTGTTCTGATAAAAACATTTAAATCTCCTTGAGGACTAATATATTATTTATTTTTCTTAACTGTGCGAGAAAGTGCCTTGGCATAATGAGACACGGTTCCATTGTCTTCGAAAGTCATTGGAGTCTCGCTAGTATCTTCAATAAGTGTTTGCACTTTGACGTGAGCTACCGTATCTGCATCTTTATGAAAATAGTTTTCTTTAATCACAGATACTTTTTCTGAAAACATCTCATAGTTGTCAAAATCAACACCTTCCAATAGTTTCTTTAGTTTAGCAGCTTCGGTAGCAGCTAAATCTTTAGAAGCATTTTCAATCACTTGATTACGCTTTAATTCTTCTAGCTGTTTAGTAAGCTCGAGAGCTTCACTAATAGAATCGTTTAATTTACTTTCTAAATCATCTGTTTTGGTTTGTAAATCATTAATAACATCATACTTTTCTTCAGGAACTTCAATATAATGTTCTTTAAATAATGACTTCAATCCTACCATGAATTCTTCCGCGATTTCAGTACGAAGACCGTTTTCAACCGCGATTTCATTCTCGGTCATCCATTGCTCTACAACATAATTTAAGAATGAATCTATTTTTTCAACCAATTCTTCTTTAGCTTCAGCAAGCTCTAAAGCATTTTGCTCTTGCAACTGAGAAACAATAGTTTCCATTTCGCTATTTACACGAGCAATAACTGCTGCTTCAAAAATTGCACTTGCTTTTTGTGTAAATTCTTCAGAAACATCATCGCCAAAAATGGATGCTATTTCTGTTTTGACATCTAAAGGTTGCTCTTCCTCATCTGAATCTTCAGACATAGGAACATTACCTTTTGAATTTGGTTGGTTAACAGCATTGGTCATATCACCAACGGTAGTATAATTTGGTGCTGCGCCAGGAGCGGATACATTTTGAATTGTATTTGGCTTAACTGTCATAGCAACTTTTGCCCCTTGATTAGGTTCATTTTCATCTCTTTCATCTGCACTAGCATCTTCTGACGAGCCCTGCTTAGGCATTTTAGCATCGCCTGACACGGCTGGTTTGATGCTAGAGTCCTTAGCTACAGAAGAGGCACCCATTGGAACAGCACCTTCTTCTGATAGAGTCTCGGCGTCAGTTGCAGAAGCGCTTACACGCTTAAGCAGATCCTTGATTTTTTGTTCGACTGACATCCTAAATCTCCTATGTTATCTTACTTTAATATTTATAAAAATAGTTATTTTATGGTATTTAAAAATGCTTCGAATACTTTTAGCTTTCTTTCAGCTAATTGTGATTTAGACGCAGTTTTAATTGCTTTTCTTGCTGTATCTATTTCAATAGTTTTCCAAATACCATTTTCACAAATCCACTCTACATTTTCCATTATACCTTCAACAAAAGCATCAGGTGCTGAAGGATCTGCTACGATATCTACAGTAGCTAAATGAAAATCAGGTTGGACAATATTTACGCCATCTTTGCCGGGGGAGAGCGATCCTAGGCCTCTAGATGATACACCCAATTTAACACCCTCTTCTATAAAATTTTTAGCAATTTTGCCCATTGGAGTGTCTAATATTTTTGCCTCGCCTATTACATTATTTCCATCCCATTTTAAACTGGTGATAAGATGAGATACTTGATTAAGATTAATAGTTGGATTAGGAGGATGTCCTAATTCACCTAAAGATCTTTTTTCACCTATAAGATTTTGATAACGAAGTATTTCTTTTTCCAAAACAGGTTTTTGATATATTCTATTATTTCTGTTTTGTTGTTCTGCTTGCATAAAAATACCTCTAATGAAAGTATTCTTTTTGCCTTCAGCAGCAGACTCGGTAATATATTCGAGTTCTTGATTTATTTCTTTTATAAGTTTCATTTTTTATCTTATGTTAGCAAACTGATCGTTAGGTAGGGTATAACCATCTGCCTTTGTCAATCCTAAGTAAACTGTGCCTCCAAATCCTGGTATCGTAACTGTAATGTTGGCAGTATTGTTTGATATTTCGGAAAAACCAAGCATTTGTGTCATGGACCAGTTATCATTACCAACTAAAATCATTACATTTGAATTATTTCTTTGTACTAAAGTAGGAGCAGAATCTGGGACTGACCACATGATTGAATTGATATTGACATTAGCATTAGCATATCCTTTAAAGGTTTCATCTGCTAATTTAAGATCAGCATTTAAATCAATAGTAGCTGAGCCATCGCCTACCAATTTTACTATTGCTTGCTGTCTTACTCTTTTAAGTATGGTTTTAGTGACAGGCATTTATCACTTTCCTTTCTTTTTCATTGCTCTCAGCTTTTTAAAATCCATAGCTGTTAGCTCATCTTTCTCTGGTTCATGTACATCTAATTTTTGTTGATTTGGATGGAGAGGCTTTTTTTCTTCTTCTATATTATCTTTATTAAGCATAACAGCTATATCATCTGAGAATAATTCTTCAGTGCCGTGTTCAAAAATTACTGAATAAACAGTAACATCACCTTCCTCGGTTACATCGAAATCCTCAGAAGTTACAATCCCTTTGCCATAGACATCTGATTCAACTTCAAGATCAAAGTAGTAACCTTCACGCATTGCCATTTTAGTAGCAGTTGCGTACATTACCTGTTCACCTCTACCTGGGTATCTTTTTTCCCATTTAGAAGCAGGCTTCATAGATTTAACATACTTCTCTCTCTTCTTCATTTGCGCCGGAGTCATCTTTTTCTCGCGCATGGCTTCGAGGATTGTAAAGTAATTTTTCATTCTTCTTCTCTGTTGTAAATAGTAGTTGCGAGTTCTTTCTTTTTATCTGCTAAAGCATCTGTAACTTTATTTGCTAATAAAGTATTTACTGTATCCTGTGCTTCAACATTGTTACCTGCAAGAATATTATCAACCATACTTTTTATTACTTCACTATTTTCACTCATTGTTGCTCCTGATTATTTAAAGGATCTCCAATATTTATAGGCTCACCGTGAGCATTAGTTGGAGGGCCTTCATTATTTATCTGCGCCTGCATATTTTCCATTTCTTTTTCACTGAATCTTAATACTTTCTTCATAACATATTCTTTACTAAAATATAAACCTACGAAAGGTTGAACTTGATTTAAAATATCAAGTTTATTTCTCATTTCGTCAGCATCTTTTAATTCAGCAAATTTTTGATCCTGTGCATATCTATAATTGATTTTATCCTTAATCTGTTTCCAATCAGCTTCTGTAATTACAGCCTTAAGAATTAATTGTGTTTTTAACAGATCATTAAATAAATCAGAAAATCTTTTACGAAGTCTACTAACAAATTTTGCAAACTTTAATTCGTCTCTTGATATTTCAGCTTGCCGACCGAAATTAAATCCGTCAGAAGATTGCATTCTCGATACAGGAACATTTAATGCCTGGTATAATTTATTCTGAAAATAATCTATATCATTTATTTGTCCTAGATTTTCACCTCCAGGTAATGTAGATATCTCAGTTCCTCGGCCTCCTTCTCTGCGAGGCAACCAAAAATCTTCAAGCATTGACATCATTTTTCTATCGTCTCTTATCTCACCTGTAGCTGAATCATATGTAAGTTTATTTCTAAACTTTGTCATTATATCTTTAAGATATTGTTCAGCTTTTATCTTAGGTAAATTACCTACATCAATATAAAATATTCTTCTTTCAGGTGCTCTAGCTATTCTATAAATTACTAAAGCATCTTCCATCATTTTTAATTGATTAACTGGTTTAATTGCTTTATGTAAATAACTTAAAACTACATTTTTTTCCAAATCCATTAATCCGGAAGGAACGTATGTAATAGAATCCGCAGCAATCTTTATTGCAGGATTACTAGTAGTTTGATACATAGTAGCGGACGGATTAAAAACACCTTTATCATTATAGATAAAGTATTCATCAATACTTTTTATTACTTCAATGCCACCGTCTACTTTTTCCTTTTTTATATCTCTAACTTTTTTAATTTTACGAGGATCAATATTTCGTAATTCAAGAATACCTCGTTTTGGATTACCTAAATCAATTACTTTTTGATAATACAATCTACCATCTATATACCAACGTCTAAATATTTCGAACCCTTTAGTATTGAATTCAAGCAATTTTAGTATATTTTCAAATTCAGATAAAAATATATCTTTAAGGTTGTCTGGTAAATCTAAATCATCTAAAATAATATCGACAGGTCTCTCATCTTCGACTGCTGCAATTGCTTCAGTTATAATTTCATCTATAGCTGTAGTACAGTCAGAATATAAAGAAGTTTCTCTGTATCTAGTAATTAATTCTGCTTCCGATTTGGCAGCAGCATCCATATCTAAAAAAGTACCAAAGTATCCAGCAGTCGTAGTTGATGATGCACCATCATCATTAGTAGGAGTTACAAACGAAGGTTGTAACGGTTCCTGTTTACTTAAAGTATAACCAAATAATGAAATCGCCATAATAAATTCTTTATATTATACTACTGAAATAGGAACATTAGTTGTGGTGAAATACTGATACACAAATTGCACTTGAAACTGTGAAATTTGATCGTTAGCACCAAAGTCTAAAGCTACAGGACTTAGATCTGTAGGAAAGGCATCCTTAAGAATATATCTTTTAAGAATTGCACCATTACGATCTAATTGATCTACATACAAATCTGCACTATAACCGTTAGGGCCTAAAGGTGTTGTTCTACCCCTTTTATTTTCCAAGCTGTCCATACCATTCATCCATTGTTCCATAGATGTTCTTACGGTAAACGCTGCGTCATTAAGAACATTAACAGTCCATGGAGAGAAAACTCTATCTCCAGCAAAATTTACTGCTCTACCTCTGTAGAAAATTGTTGCCGGAGGCACTTGTGATCCTGGCAATTCTGCAGTAGTTACTAAGAAAGATGCCTGTCTAGTAGAATTGAAAACATAATTAGGATATGTAACTGTTACTTGAAACTGATTAGGTCTAGCACCACCATTAATTAGAGCTGATTTAAAACTATTAATGTCAAAGGTTGTTGCCATTTATTATCTCCCTTTTAAGCGCCAACTTCTTCAAAACTAATACCAGTTCTGGTAGCAATGAAGTTAAGAGAAATATAATTGATTGAACGAGCAGGTTTTATAAAAATATCTGCTACAAATTCGTTACGATCAATAACCTCTCCAGTATTATTTGTTTCATCGCAAACTACTTTAAAGTCTGTTATACCTCTGCGACCTTGAACATCTCTTAAGAATGGTTCAACTAGGTTTCTAAATTGTGCTCTAGTAAATGCGTCATTAAATTCAAACAACTGAAATTTAGCAGCAGTAGCTATTGCTTTTTCTAATGTAATAAACAATCTACGAACATTGATTCTATCAAAAGAGCTGGGTTTAGTTAACATAGTCTTGTCACCAAATAATACTGTACCTTGGCCTGGGAAAGAAACAACAGGATTGATACCAGATTTGTACAGATTATCTCTATCTGTCTTGGTAGGAGAATATGCTAATTTAACAACATTCTTAATTTGACCTCTGTTAAATCCTGCAGGAGAGAACCAAGGATCATTGGTAAAATCTGTTCTAGCACACAATCCAGCAATATCACCATTAAGTGGGACCCAACGATAAACATCATTATATCTATCGTACTGATACTTCCAACCTGAATCCATTACTGCATACGAGGTGTTCAAATTCAAAGAATTATTTCTGTAATCAGTAGTATTAGTTACAGCTGTAGATGTACTAGTAACAGCAACAACATCTGATAACTCGGGGGAAATAAATGCCACACAATCTTTTCTAGTTTCAGCAACATTATTTACAATGTATTGAGCAACTGTAGAATTAACTGCCCCTGTAGGAATTAAACTAATATCATACAATTCATCATTATTAAATAAAATCCAAGCATTTTGTAAATCTGCATTTGTAGAAGATACATTGCCACCTATACCGCCACCCATAGAAATTGTTACGTTGGCATTAGCACCCAAAGAAGCGAATGTTCTATTTGCTGCGACCAATCCCGCAGTAGAACTTACATTAGGATGATGACCGCCCCACCATAGATATTTAGAACTGTTATTAATAACATCTTTATAATAAAGATTTGTACCATCACTTCTTTTAGCGTCTGAGGCATAAGAAACAAAAGGAAATCTTTCTAAAATTTGTCCAGCAGTACCTGAAAATGTCCCATCTTCGTCTATAACAATAATATGTAGTTCATCATCTACTCCACCATAGGTTGCAGCATAAGACGATGTGTTCGGACTGGCATCAAAATATGTAGAATAAGACCAATTATTCCAACCTGGTCTATCGCACATTGATATCTTTAAAGAATTACCTAAATTACCAGAATATTTTGCTATGAAACAAACGTTAGATTGTAACGAAGAAACTCCTGATGAATACGAACCAATGTAATCATCTGAATTTTTAATATATACATTACTTACCGTAGATGTCAATGCTCCACCAGAGGTAGCAGCATTGGCTACAGCATTTTTAAAATTGGCGTTTCCAGCACGAACAACTTGAAGATTGTTTCCATAAGATAAAAAATTAGCAGCAGTAAAAAATGATGTAAAAGTTTGATCGTTTGGTTTCCAAAACAACTCTACCAATTTATTTTCAGAATCAACAGTAGTTACTTGTTCTACAGGCCCCCATTGGAAAACGCCAGCAAATGCGCCAGCAGAAGTAGAAACTGCAGGGATAATAGATGTCAAATCCTGTTCAGTAACTAATACTCCTGGTGAAAGCTGAAATGCCATTTTATTCTCCTTAATTTTATAGAATTATCATTCTAATTTACTATTTATTTATAAATATGGATTTTTAGACATTCTGTAACATTTTTGTTCTCATTCTTTCCATCATTACTTCAGGATCTTCTCTAAACCATATGTCAGAATCTATAACCTCATGTTGTATATCTGCAACTATTCCATTATCAATAAAACCAAACGGGGTCAACTCCTCTTCTATAATTTTAGCTTGATCTTCGAATAAAACTTTACGAAGATTACTATCAGTTAACTCCTTAAAGTAAGGATCATTAGCAGCCCACCCTAACAATACTAATGTCATTACTAAATCATCATGATAACCTTCATCTGCCTTATGCGTACCTCTTACTTCAATAAAAGTTGATATCTCTGAAATGATTTCAGCATCATGTATCAATAATTTATTATTTTCCACCAAACCTTTAAAAGCGGTGCATCCTAAACGTTTTACCAACCTAGTGGTTCTAACACCAAGGGTCGCCCCTTGCGAATGCCCGGATGACAGGAATTGACCAGATTTAGAACTTGCGCCAACAAAGAACATATTTTCATATTCAAGATCCATGTATAAAGAGTCAGCAACTTGTTGTCCATTATCGTTAATCTCCACTAGTACATAAGCTTTATTATAATCCTTGGCCACTTTATGTATAATGTCTGGATATAATAAAGGACTAACTTTATTATTTCTGTACTTTGCAACTACAGTATAGGGATATTTGGATATATCAGTAACAGTAAATGCACAATAGTCTCCACCGACACCTCTGGAAGTGTCAGCAATTAAAACATACACATTTCCTTTCTGGGGTTCCTCTAGTACATCCAATCCATCTTTACTGTAGATTGGAGTCTTAGCAGACATGCGTCCAATTACATCAGGATTTATTAAAGTATTAGACGATCCCAAAAATTTACATAAAACTTCTTGATTAAATTTTAATTCACCCAGCATTGCCTTTTGTTCTGTTGCCCATTCTTCGGTTCTACCAGGTATCTTCCAATAGGGAATAAACAAAGGAATAAACCCATTTAGTTTTTGTTCTGCCTCATTCCAGAATTTCCAAAAATGATTATACCCCAAAGGCGTAGAAGTTAATAGTATTTTAGTAGTTTCACCTGAAGAAATTGTTGGATAAACTGAAGTGAAGAATTCATCAGCAACAGTGTTTGGAATAATAGCAGCTTCGTCAATATATAACCAGTTAACAGATTTACCTCGAATACCCGAAGCACTGGTAGCTGCTGTAAAAATTCTACACCCATTTTCAAGTTCAATGTCACCTTTGTTCCATGTCTTTACACCTTGCTGCATCCATATTGGAAGCAATTCATACATTATTTGATATCGATATAAAACTTCTCTAGCAGCAGAAGATTTATTAGCTAATATAGCGACAGTTTTATTAGATTGAAATAAGGTATACCATAAAATACAAGCAGCGGCAGTAATAGTCTTTCCCTGCTGCCTTCCTTCCATAAGAATTACTTTACGATTATTAAGTATGATATCTACTTTTTCTTTTTGGCAATCATAAAGTTTAAATTCTACAATACCCTTGTCCAAAGATATAATCTTACAATATGTTTCTATAAAATAAATAGGATTCTGACTACATAGCATCAACTCCTTCACTTGTTCGACAGTGAAGGTATGTTGGTAATCAATAGGTTTTAAATTTGGATTACCATTATAAGAATGGTCTTCAGTGCTCAATTGTTTTACCGTCTTCCTTTTTATTAATCATTTTTAATAAATCTTCTGTAGACCCGGCAAAAACTATATTGTTTTGAGTCCCAATTGCTGATGAAGATGTTTCTTTGCCCTTTATATCTTTTACCTGTTTATGAATATTCAATAAGTCCTTAGCTGTGTCTGCCATAGTTTTAATTAACTGCCCAGTTACTTCGTACGCTCTAGGATGTTCTGAATTTTTAGCAAAATTAATCATATCATCTAAGGTGCCTTCTCCTTTGTAGATAAGATTTCGCAATGTTTGTCTTGCTAAATCGTAATCATTTTGTTGATCTATTTCTTTTGGGGCACTTAGAGCTATAGATAATTCTTGTTTAGATTCAGCAGGGACTTCTAAATTAAATAATGTGTTTAATGGATCCAAATTTTTCATTAGAAATCCTCATCAAAAGTTTCAATAAAGTCAATATCATCTCCAGGTTTAGCTGTGGTTGGATCCACACTAACATTATATGTTAATTGTTTTTGTGTCAATCCTAAATCATTATAAGTAGTAGCAGTGGCAGTTTTTATTATACTTTGTTTCTGTGATGGGCCAAAGAAGTTAAGTTTCATTTCAAAAGTTAAAGTCCAAATTATCATTCTTCTATCAATTAAACTTCCCTCATACTGATCCTCATAAGTTATATTATTTAAAATAATAGGAAGATCGTGTGATATGTTAAGTTCGGGCACTGCTTTCAATTTCAAATTATAATCAGGATTAAAATAAGGAAGTATTTGTTCTATAACTTGTAATGCATCATTTTGATTTCTAGCATATAAGAATAAAGCTACATTTATATTGTAAGGTGCAGGTGCATATTGTCGTGTCAATGTATCTGTAGTAGTATTAGTAACTCTATTCTGTTGTGTAGGTGCTATTTTTCTTGAAGGATCATGAACTATGCCTGTCATTTCAAAAGACATTCTAGGCAAAACAACTTCAAATCTGGTCTGCGTATCTGGATTAGGAGCTTGTTGTATTCTAGCTAGAAATTTCTGTTTAGGCGCATATGATAAAGGAACTCTAATAGTTTGAACAACACTGCTGTCGTCATCTTTACGATCAATAGTTATATTATTAAACATAGTACCGAAAGCTACTATGGATTTTCTTATCGTACTCCAATAAAATTTTTGATTAAGCATTCTTTTCAAACACCTCACCGAAAGGATTTCTTTCTGTGAAGTCAAGAATATCGTCTATTCCTGTATCAAAATATTCATTGTCTGCACCTTTATCTATATCAACGATTTCATATCCCTCATTAATAAGTTTAGATGGGGTTTCGTATTCTAACATAAACTTGTAATTGTTTTCCAAAAGTATTTCGTAGTTTTGAATATCTTGCCCAACTTCAGATACCACATTATCAATCTCGGAAATTCCTGTAGAGAATCGTTCAGAACTGTACTGCATTAATTCGCAGTATAATTTATATACATATAGTTTACCGACCTGAAAAAACGGATCTTTTGTTTCAACCTTTTTAATTTCGAAAAAGGATTTAGTAAGAGGAAAATAAACTATATCACCTTCAGCAGGTCTGTTAGTAAGAACAGTATTTCCCTCAACTGCTACAGTTTCGTCCCATCTACGACGTGACACTACGAAAGTAGCAGTGTCTCTAATTTCCAAACCAAATTTAGTTAGTAACTCTCCCTCACCACCGAAACCTTCAACATTTTCCAAATACATTTCCAAGGCATAGGCAAATTTAAATTGGGCCAGAGCATCTTCATTCAAAATCAAATCCTCATTTTCTGAAGTACGAGGCAAGTACATCACATCGAAACCATAAATTTTAAGGCATTCGATTATAAGATCCTCCATAAGCAGACTTTCTGATCGTCTGCCCATTGGCACTCCGGACTGAAAATAAAAATTGGTAGGCATTGTCGAAAACTATAGACTTTCTATTGACATGGTGTTAGTATCTTCTATGAGCCTGGGTAATAAGATTAACCTGTTATAAATTCAGGAGGTAATTCATATTTGCTTTGCATTTCTTGTTCTAATGCTGCTATCTCATCTAAAGCTTCCTGATATATGGTCATTCCATTTAATGTAACACCACCAGGTAATTGAACACCGGAGAATTTTTTCAAGTTCTCACCCCATTGCCTCTTTATTAAAGAGGTAGCATATCTTTTAAGAAACATATCATTATAAACATCTGTATAAACATCTGGATCTAAAATTCGATAACCTTCTACAATTAGATAATCATCTATTACCGCATCTGCTTCCCAATCCATATCCACATAAAGTTTATTCGTATGTCTATTGAATCTAAGTGGTTTTTCACCTACTAAAAGCTGATTTATAAGTTCCAAATGTCTTTTTACTTGATAGTAATAAATTAAATCTGTGGACATTAAACTATAAAGATCATTTATAATGATTTGATACCTAATATCAAATATATCTAGTCCTCTTGATCTATTTGAAAAAGGAAAAACTCTGGTAACCCCAATAACTGCATCTGCTATATCAAAATATCTGTTATCATAACTTCCAAAAGTTACTGCACTAGATGCAGCTAGTGTTGCGGTTGCTCCTGATGTAGCACCAGTTATCGTTTCTCCATCTGTGAAAGTTCCAGTTACACCTTTTACCTTTAAAGTAGTAGCACTTGATACAGTTGTAATTACAGCTGTTGCCCCAGATGTAGCACCAGTTATTGTTTCATCTTTTGTGAAAGATAGTCCCCCCGAAGTTATAGTCACGGTTGACGCAGTAATCTGCGCTTTTAAGTATACTAATTCTGTAGCATCATAATGGTATTCTCTATAAAATTGAAAAGCATCATCTATACGATCTTCTATTTGATCGTCATCCACATTAATTTCAATTACCGGATGCCCTAATTTTCTTAAACAATAATCAATTAAATTTTGTCTAGAACTGGGTGCTGTCATTTTTTTGTTCCAATATTTTTTCTAATTCTGTTATTCTAGTGTTTGATAACATCAATTGCGTTTCTAAAAGTATATTTTGTGTTTGCAATTGATTTAATTTTTGTGTCGTTTTTTCTAAAGCCATAGTTAAAAATTTTTCATTCTCAGTATTCATAAATTAGAAACTTCCCCCGTCTAATGTTCCAAATGCAGGTATACCATTACTTATTTGCAAAACATGTCCTTCTGATCCTGTAGCGAAAGCAAAAGCAGTAGTAGTATTAGCGTACATTACCCCATTTGCCGTTAAAACATTTCTTCCGGTACCGCCATCTGCAACACCTATCGCGGACAAAAGATTAAAAACATTACCAGCTGTTAAATTAGAAATCAAGGTTCCTACATTATAACCTGCGCCTGCTATGTCTACAGTGGTTGTTGGTTCTGACTGTAAACTGTCAAATAACTTAAATCTGCCAGAATCAGACGCATCTCTAAATAAACCTGCGTATTTATTGCCTCCAGAATTATACGAAGCATAAAATCCTAAATCTAATGAGTCTGACGGATTTGCATTTGCTAGTTTAATTAAGGGATCTTCAACAACTACGCTACTAGTATTTAATGTAGAAACATTTCCATTTACTAAAAAATCACCCAATACTGTTAGATTGTTACTTATAATAACATTATTAGGTAAACTAAAAGTTACAGTATTATTTGTAACCGTAGTTGTTATTTTGGATGCAGTACCAAGAAAGTTTAATGTATCAGTTAATAAAGATAAAGTATCTGTGCCAGTATCACCAGCTATAGATAAATTTGTTGCTACACTAGTATTTGCTGCAGATGTAATTCTTCCATATTGATCTACAGTAAATACAGGTATACTAGTAGTGCCGCCATATGATAAAGCAGTAACACCCGAATTAGCTAAAGCAACAGTTACATTTGCTGTTTCCCCACCCTGCCCAGTTACTACTATTCCTGCACCAGCTAGTACATTATTTACATAATCACCAGCGGTATCCTTACCTAAAACTACAGACCCCAAAGTAAAATTAGCAGTGAGAGTTACATTTTGAGTTCCGTCTAATAACACATTGCCGGATAATGAACCGCTCAATTCTACTGTAATAGGATTCGTCCAAGAATTGGCAGTATTTGATATAGTAGAACTAGTTACATGCCCTGCAAATGATCCATTACTACTTCTTTTTACCAAAGTATCAGGTGTATTTAAAGATGTGGCGGCCTCAATTTGACTAGTATAATATTTACCGCCTATTCTTTGTATTACGTTCGAAGAAGATTCTTGAACACCAATATATAAAACTGCGTTAGATCCGGCATTCGCTTGGTCATAGCTATAAGCAAGTTCACCTAATTCTAAAGTTGAAGGTGCAGAATTGAGATTAGACCGCTTTATTTGAATAATAGTGGACATTAGTACGTCCCGCCATCTATTCTAGTTACCTCAAGACTTTCAATATTTACTTGTTGACTTATCCATTTATTAGAAGTGGAATCATATACCAATGTATAATTATCTTGAAGATCTGTTGTATCCACATTCTTTAAAGAATTTAAAGTAATGGATTCTCCTGTTGTTTTCTTTACAACAATAGTAGCTGGATTTTGTGTGCCTTGATTAACTACCACTACTCTGTTTGTCATTTAGTTACCTCAGGTAGTACAGTAATTATACCCTCAACTACTCTTGTGACAGAAGCTCCCGTGAATACTTCAAGATCATAAACGTATCTACCTGCTTTTAAATTAGCAGTAGTATTTGCAGCTAAAGAAAGAGTTATTTCGCCGTTGGAAGAATCAGAAATATTAGCAGTTAGTGTAACTGCAGATGTTGAATAATAGGATCTTCGCATTTGAGATCTTGCAGAATAGCCCGAAAGATCTTTAGATGAACCGTCCTCATTATTATAATTGATAGTGATTGTAAAGTCAGAACCCTGATCTAAAACTAGATTTGATGTTACAGCCATTATTTTTCTCCATTATCTGATTATTTATAAATATCAGATTTAGTAAATAATGGAGAATTATACTTGTTGCCCTGCTGGGCTAGATCTACCCACTGTTAAATCGCCAACATCAGTAGCATTAGCATCTGATGCGAATGGAAATTTTTCTATTATATTACTATTAAATCCTCCACCAGTAGCATATCCACTATCGTTAGATGATATTCCCGCAACGCAATTTCTAGCTGCTGTCAAATCACCTACGAAAGTGGCATTGGCATCTGATGCGAATGGGAATTTGTCTATTGTACTTTGAGCTCCAAATAAAGAACCTCCGCTAGTATAACCGCTTACACCTGATGATTCCCCCCCTGGCGCATTTCTGCGCTGTGATAAATCACCTACATCCGTAGCGTTACCATCTGACGCAAAGGAAAATTTGTCTATAGTATTGGTATTATAGACACCACCGCTAGTATATCCACTAACGGTTGATGATTGTCCTGCAGCAAAATAGACGCCTCGCGTCAAATCACCAACATCCGTGGCGTTACCATCTGACGCAAAGGGAAATTTGTCTATAGTATTAAGATAAGGCGGATGCCCTCCACTAGTATATCCACTGGCAGTTGATGATTGTCCTATTACTGATCGTCTATCTTGTGTCAAATCACCAACATCCGTAGCGTTAGCGTTTGATGCAAATGGGAATTTGTCTATGGTGTTTACAAAAGGTGGAACTAATCCCCCACTAGTATAACCACTAGCGGATGATGACTGTCCTGCTGCGGTAACTCTAGCTTGTGTCAGATCACCAACATCTGTAGCATTCGCATTAGTTGCGAATGGGAATTTGTCTATAATGTTGTAATAATTTCCTCCCGGTGCATCGCCGCCACTAGTATATCCACTTGCTTCACCTTGAAATGCAGAAAAAGGAACATAATTCACACAAGTGGTTGTACGGGTATAAATTGTACCGGTAAAAGTGATAGCGTTTGCCGCTTCATATAAGCAATGGTTACCTATAGTAATTTTATCTGGGAATATTCTAATTGGCATTTTTATACCTGTTGTCCTGCTGGGCCATATCTACCTTGTGTCAAATCACCAACATCAGTAGCATTAGCATCTGATGCAAATGGAAATTTGTCTATCACATTAGAAATAGGATTTCCTCCACTAGAATAACCACTTACAGTTGATGATTGTCCTGCGGAGTATTGTCTAGTTTGCGTTAGATCACCAACATCAGTAGCATTAGCATCAGATGCAAATGGAAATTTATCTATGGTGTTAACAAAAGGTGGGGCAGATCCACCACTAGTATAACCACTTACAATTGATGATTGTCCTGCTGGAGCGCTTCTAGCTTGTGTCAAATCACCGACATCAGTAGCACTAGCATTAGTTGCAAATGGGAATTTGTCTATAGTATTAAAAAAAGGTGGAACAAATCCTGAACTAGTATATCCACTTACAGTCGATGATTGTCCTGCTGGATCACCTCTGGCCTGTGTCAAATCACCAACATCAGTAGCATTAGCATCAGATGCAAATGGAAATTTGTCTATAGTATTAGAAAAAGGTGGGGCATTACCTCCACTAGAATAACCACTTACAGTCGATGATTGTCCTGCGGGTCCTTGTCTACTTTGCGTTAAATCACCGACATCAGTAGCATTGGCATTAGATGCAAATGGGAATTTATCAATTGTATTAACTTGAGGTGGGGTTGATCCTCCACTAGTATAACCACTAACAGTCGATGATTGCCCTGCAGATTGATTTCTACTTTGTGTTAAATCACCAACATCAGTAGCATTAGCATTCGTTGCAAATGGAAATTTGTCTATAGTATTAGAAAAAGGTGGGGCATTACCTCCACTAGAATAACCACTTACTGAACCAAATGCTGTAGGAGAAGAAGCTACTCTGGCTGCTCTAAAAATAGCATTAGCTCCAGCAACACACAACCCACCCTGAACAATGTTCAGTGCGAAAGAACCAAAACAAATATTACTAGAATAAATATCTATTGGCATTTTTATACCTGTTGTCCTGCTGAGCCTGATCTACTTACCGTTAAATCGCCAACATCAGAAGCATTGGCATCGGATGCAAAAGGAAATTTGTCTATTGTATTGGTAACAGTAGGTGTTGCACCTCCACTAGAATAACCACTAGCGGTAGAAGATTGCCCTGTATTGCACATTCTAACGGTTGTCAAATCACCTACATCAGTAGCATTGGCATTTGTCGCAAATGGGAATTTGTCTATTGTGTTTCTGAAAGGATAGGAATAACCTCCACTAGCATATCCGCTTACGAGTGATGATTGTCCTGCTAGATAACCTCTACTTTGTGTCAAATCACCAACATCAGTAGCATTGGCATTAGATGCAAATGGGAATTTGTCGATGACATTAGTAATATAAAATCCTCCGCTAGTATATCCGCTATCAGTCGATGATTGCCCTGATGGAGCAAATCTAATTTGTGTCAAATCGCCAACATCCGTAGCATTTGCATCGGATGCAAATGAAAATTTATCTATTGTGTTAACACAACCAGAAGAATATCCTCCACTAGTATATCCGCTAACAGTTGAAGATTGTCCTGCTGGTAAATTTCTACCTTGTGTCAAATCACCAACATCAGTAGCATTAGCATCTGATGCGAATGGGAATTTGTCAATAACATTAGAACTTGGTCCTCCACTAGTATATCCACTAACGAAAGATGATTGTCCTGCTGCGGATCGTCTAGCTGCTGTTAAATCACCAACATCTGTAGCATTAGCATTAGTTGCAAATGGAAATTTATCTATAGTATTAAGGGCAGCAGGTGGGGCATATCCTCCACTAGTATAACCACTTACTGAGCCTTGAAAAGCATCTTGTATAATATTAGAAGTGTACAATGTACCATCAAAAACTGCGCCATCAGTAGTTTCAACTAAAGAATAAGTATTAGATCCTAAAATAAATTCAATTCTATCTTTTTTGATACGAATTGCCATTTATAGATCTTCTATTTTTTCTTTTAATAATTTATAGGCTTCTCTATCTTCAATTTGCATTTGCCTGAGAATTTCTACTAATTCCATTAAATCAAGTTCTAGGATTTTCTTCGCTAGTATTAGTTCCATTGTCACTCTCTTTTTGGTTAGGTAATAAAGCCAATTTTGTAGATTGCGCAAATTCCTCTAGTACATCTGTTTTGAATCCTTGTAGTGCCATTCTTTTCTCATCTACTTTGCATGTTTCTACAAGTTCATCAGTTAGCTCATCTACAAAAGAATAAAGACCACCCACATCCCAAGAATCCTGCCTAGATTCACTATCCACATATGCTCTCAATACTGCTTGCAATTTCATTGGATTGATACCAATCTGTTCAATATATTCTTGTTCTGCTTTAGTAATATGACCAGACATTCTTACGTCTCTAATACTCTGCACCAATGCACGTTTTAGATGACTCTTTGTTTCTTCTTTTTCAACATCTGCCTCAGAAAATCCAGATACTTTTTCTTTTAACTGCTCATATAATTCATTTAAAACTAGTACATCCTTCATAGCACCTTCAATTATCACAATGCTTTCTGAAACATTTTCTTTATACTTAGCTAGTTTAACTTTAAGATCAACCTCTCTCCAGTAATCTAAACTACCATCCTGCAACCCTTTTTCTAACTCATCTTCTATTTTTCTAATTTTTACTTCTGTTTCAACTTGACGCCATTTTGCCTCATTCAATGCTCCTTTTTTGCGAGAAATTTCTGCAGCAATTTGTCTCATATTTTTAATAGGAGCATGCCAACTCAAATTGAGATGTTTCCACATCCATTGTGTATGACTATGATTCCAAATAGTTTGTAGTTCATCCATATTGGCCAAGGCGTAATCTACCTTTTGCGTATTTACAGCAAGAGAATTACCTCCGAAACTTTGAATATTTCCGCCAGTAGTACCTCTGCCGAAGACCATACTCATTGGAACCTTAACATCATTTTTATTTAAAACTAAATCCCTACGAATTTCTTCAAAAATAGCAATATCTGTTTTAGAAATAGGTAATTTATTTTCTTCAGTCATAATATCTCCAACTATGTTAAAATATTTGTATTTAATACTATTCTAGGTGAAAGTGTTGATGAGGACGAAGAATGCACTATTGATCCGTCGAAAAGCAAGCATCTGCCTCTTTTTGGTTGTATTCTTTCAACAATTTTATCATTATCAAAAAATACTGTGTCACCATCAGTATTATTTATATAGTATAAAAGTACAAGATGGGGTATTGTATAATCTATATGAGCTGATTCGATTATTTCTTTTTCTTTTTGAATAGTTAATCTGGCTCTACATCTAAATATATTATCTAAGTTTGTGTTAAGCTCAAATTTATCAAATGCTTCCAATAACATAGGAATGAGATAATTATATTCTGGTTCTACTGTACTTGCACCACCTGTTATAATACTACCATTGTAAAAATTGTATGAAAACCCTGCGTAATCAGTATCGTTTCTATTACTATGAGATAAATTAGGAACGAACGACCATTTTAATTTTAAAATTTTATCAAATAAAAATAATGAATATCTATCAGAGATAACATTATCTATCACTTTAAAAAACATATTAAAACCTTATATTAATTCTTGGTTGTGGCATAACATCTATAGGACTAATTTTTATGCTAGCAGTACTATTTTGATTTCTATTTTTATTTTCAATTAGATGACTTAATTCAAATCTAGAAGAAGAAATTAAATTTTTAAATTTTGATTCTTCAAGCGGATCTAACATTTCTAATAATGTTTTTGGTATTTTATTATTATTTAGTAATTCTATTATAGTTTCAAGTGTCAGATAGGAAGTGTAGTATGTAGATGCTGAGTCTATAAAAATATGAGAATTTTCAGACATAGACGGTAAATAGTCTGCTAAAAGTTTAATAACTGAATAAGTACTATGAGAAAAATCAGAAAATAAAATGTCTATGTTATTGAGATAATTTATTTTTTGAATTTTTTGATTATAAAAAGAAATTTGATCTTTTAACTCAAAATAATTTACTATATTTGATATATAGGTTTTATAATCGTCAGAATGAAAATCTTTAAAAAGATGTTTAGCTTGTTTAAGTACCTCCCACTCACTACCATCGTCTATAGTGTGTAGAATGCCTAAATTATTTTCTTGTAAAGCAAGAGCTGCCCATAAGGCAGTTGTGCCAAAACCCGTACCTAATTCTAATACGGTTTTTGGCCTAGTCATTTTTACTATGGAATACAAATAAATAGAAAAATCTTCTGTCCCGTAAATTGTTCCTATATTATCTGTAAATTCTTTTAATTTAGAAAACTTCTCATATTTGTTCATACAGCAGTTTCAGGATCCTTTGCAAGATTTTCCGCAGTAAAATTATCATACCATTGACCCGCTACTGCTGCTACTTCTTCATTAGTCATTTGGATTTGATTTTCCAATCCTGCTTCCGAATTATCTGTATTTGGTTTCATCATAGGTCTAACAGCGTGCATATCTAAAGTCCTTTGCACGAATTGTTCTTTAGTTAAAACAACTAAAGTGTCAGGAATCCAAAAATCTCTTCCCTCCTTAACCCAGCCAATAAAAGTAAAATCACTTTCATTGAACCAATGTCCTCTATCTCTAATATATCCTGGTATTTGTCGTTTGCCCATATCGTCAACAACAAACATATATTCTACTACTGCCATGTAAATCTCCTTATCTGAATTTTTCTGAACCGTGTATCCAAATGACCAATGCGTATCTAATCCCCTTTGTAATAGGTGTCACCTTGTGTAATAAAAAGCTGGGAAATAAATGTATTGACCCTTTTTCTTTTGTACCTATAATCTCATGCCCTAAATTATTTATAATAAGTTCACATCCTTCATATTCTGCAGGATCAGTTAATTGTGCAGTAAATGATATTTTTCTTGTGGAAGGTTGGCCCTTACCAGCATCTATATGCCAATTATAGTGTCCAGGTACAGGGTAATTACTGTCATATTCTATAAGTTGAAGCGAATGAGTGATACCTAAAATTTCATAATTGAAATGTATTTTATTCATTATGCTTACAACATTGGCTACTTTTTCAAAAATCCATTTATTTTCTAAATTATTTTCTATATTATAAATTTTTGCTGATCTAGTATTTTTGTCAAGTTTAGAATTAGAAATATCGCCACCTACAGATGCAGTAGAAGGATAATGAGATTTTGAAATCGAGACAATTCTATCACATTCTTCGCTAGTAAATCTCAATTCAGGTAAAAAATATTTATCAATACAATGATAACCGGGAAAATTTAAATCACTATTCGGTATCATTACACCTTCAAAGTTAGGTTTGTTGATTACCACATTAGTAAATTCATTTAAATGAACGATTTTATTGGGTATATCATTTTGCATCAGCATTGGTTTATCTAATGATTTGTTTGGACCGTCTGGAGTTGGTTTTATACCATCAATTTTTTTTGTGCCGAAAGTTTCTCTACCGTCTCTGAAGTGATTTTTGTGAGGTCCATTTGCGTCTACGTAATGTAAAAATACTTGTACGTGCCATTGTCCTTTAAAAGCGTCCCTCCAATGTACTATATCACACCCTTTGTAAATGGCAATTTCACCTACATCTAAATCTACTGATACTTCCTTATTTTCATCAAAGATAATAGGCCAAATAGGTTTAGAATCATACCCAAGTGTCATAGTTGCACTAATTTCACAAGAAGGTCTGTCCTTGTGTCGTTTCAATATTTCACCGGGTCTATAAATTCTTGAATAAGTATAAGTCGGTAATAATGTTTTACCCACAGCATCGCCAATTGGTTTAGCAAATTTTTGTAACAGTTGGTCAAATAACGGGGCACCATAGATGGCATCAGATAAAGGACACTGAGAATCCTTTACAGTTTCACCTTTATTGTAAAGATCAAACATATAGTTGGTCAAATTTGTACATTCTTCTTTACTTAGGGCATCTTTTAACACTACATAACCATTTTTTTCGAAATACTCTATTGTTTTGTTCATTTATTTTCCTATAATAAGGGAGGAACACCAATTTTTAATTTCCAATGCTTGTGTACCACATCTTTAATATGTTGTCTTTTATGATCTAAGGGCAAAAAAGAATTGTGCATTACATAATCTTGAATAGGCGATAGTGGATCTTTAAAAATATTTTGAAAATACTCCATCTTTAGCCCATACTTTGCTACATTTCTACTCCAAATATAATCTATTACCAAATGTTCTCCATTCACATATCTATCACGCCACTCATGAACACAGGGCGTTACTCTTTTAATTGCTTCATTAGATGTTAAATCTTCAGGTAATCTCCAAAAATCCTTCATCCAGTTTGAAGTAACTGTGAAAAATCCTGGTACTGAAATATATCGTCCATCTCTGTGAAAGTAATCATCAAGTATAAATCTTTTACCAGCATGATCTGGTATAGATGTTAGAATAGTATCCTTATCTACAAGACAAGTAACATCTGGTGTATCCGGGTGCAATAATAAATCTGCATCCAATTGAACTATCCAATCATATTTATCTACATAATCATATAATTGAAATCTTTCATACCCGATAGGATCATTTGGAAATTTTCTATTATTAATATGTAAAAAATCAGCTCCTATTTTTTTAGCATAGTATTTCATTAAAGGAAACGTGAGTGATGTAATCTCAGGTTCCCAATTATTTAACGACATTGTAGCAACTAATTTTCTCATACTATATCTAGATTAAAACTTATACTTGTTCTTCTTTGGTTGGATAAATTTGGTTCTACATAATGTTCTAACCAGCTGGGGAAAAATATACAAGCCAATTTAACTGGATCTATAGGATAGTTCAGATTTTTAAATAATTTACCATCCGATCTTACAGCAGGATTGTTCAAAATTAATCTACCGCAATTTTCTGGAGTTTCTAAATAAAATACGCCGGATATTGCTCCGCCATGAATATGATGAGCATTACTATCTTTATAATAATTAATATTACCCCACATTTCCATTATTTTTAATTTTTCTGGTGTGTAGTTAATTGAAATTTTATTTCCAATATTTTCTAGTGCCTCAACGAATTCTTTAAAGATAGGTATTTCATGAAGTTTATCGTGGGTTTGATATCCTCCAAAATTACTTTTCTTTTGGCTTGGTTGATTTTTTTCTAAATCAAGTATAGTGTCTAAATAATTTTTACTTTGATATACTTGATCGTTTAACATTACGCCCCAAATAGGCAAACTAAAAATTCTATGT